>Ga0308158_10002352_pt1 | contig 18076 bp, 16 predicted proteins | sample PhyBR2_FD_201038 | JGI IMG/M metagenome (GOLD analysis project Ga0308158, IMG submission 201038) | Phyllosphere microbial communities from UC Gill Tract Community Farm, Albany, California, United States - DLSLB.R2 | ecosystem: Host-associated > Plants > Phyllosphere > Unclassified | place: USA...
TCAATACCACGTTGACCTTGTAAATGATAATCGTTATCATTTAACGCATGTCCACCTCCGCCCCGTCCCCTGATGTTGTCCAGCCGGTGTTACCGGCATCGGCCAAAGCAACCAGCACGCCCGCCCCCGCTCCCGCGACTGGCGGCATGCCCCAGCGCCTCCCGGGTGCGGGCCGCGCCATGTTTCTCAAGCAATTGCACCAATGGCACTGGATCAGCTCGGCGATCTGCCTGATGGCGATGCTGCTGTTCAGTTTTACGGGGCTGACGCTGAACAATGCGGCGCTGATCAAGGCGACGCCCGAGGTCACGCGCCTGAAAGCCACGCTGCCGGCGCCGCTGCTTCCGCAGTTTAAACAGTGGGCCGAAGAACATGCCGACGCCAAGGTGCCGCTGCCCAGCAGCATCGCCGACTGGACCAACAGTGCATTCCCTGTCGATGTGCGCGGCCAGCGCGCCGAATGGACTGAGGAAGACGCCTACATCGCCCTGCCCCGCCCCGGCGGCGACGCCTGGCTGCGCATCGCCGTGGACGGCAGCGCCGAATTCGAGCGCACCGACCGCGGCTGGATTTCGTGGCTCAACGACATGCACAAGGGCCGCAACACGGGCGCCGTCTGGAGCTGGTTCATCGACATTTTTTCGGTCGCCTGCATCGTGTTCTGCATCACGGGCTTTTTGATCATGAAATACCACGCGGCCAACCGGCCGTCGACCTGGCCGGTGATTGGCTTCGGCATCGTGCTGCCCGCCGTGCTGGCGCTGTTGTTTGTCCACTGATTGTTCTAACGATTTCCAACCTGAGAGAAGACCAAGAATGAAACTGTCCCACTCGCTCGTCCTGACCCTGCCGCTCGTTTCCGGCTGGGCCATGGCCGCCGACCTGTCCGTCAAATTCGACCTGCCGCAACTGAACGTGGCCGAATACCACAAGCCGTATGTGGCGATCTGGCTCGAACGCGCCGACCAGAGCGTCGCGGCCAATCTCGCCGTGCTGTACGACCTGAAAAAGGATGCTGCCGGCGACAAATGGGTCAAGGACCTGCGTACGTGGTGGCGCAAGGCCGGGCGTGATGCGAAATTCCCGCTCGATGGCGTCAGCGGCGCCACCCGTCCGGCAGGCAGCCAGACGATGAAGTTCGACGGCGCCAAGCACGGCCTCGACAAACTGCCGGCTGGCGACTACAAGCTGGTCGTGGAAGCATCGCGCGAAGCGGGCGGGCGTGAACTGGTGAAAGTGCCGTTCACGTGGACCGGCAAGGGCAAGGTCGCAGCCAATGCAGCCGGCAAGGAAGAACTGGGCGCCGTCGCCCTCGAACTCCAATAACAACAATCCAGAGAGAATCCCATGCACAACCGTATCCTCAAGATCGCCGCGATCGGCCTGGCCCTGGCCGGTATGTCGATGAGCGCGCAGGCGCACCGTGGCTGGCTGCTGCCCAGCACGGCCATGGTCGAAGCGAAGGAACCGTGGGTCACGCTTGACGGCGCGATCTCGGAAGGCCTGTTCGAATTCCACCACGTGCCGCTGCGCCTGGACAACCTGACGATCACCGGACCCGATGGCGTGACGACCAAGGCCGAAGGCGCCGTGCTCGGCAAATTTCGCAGCACGATTGACATCCGCCTGCCGAAGGACGGCACCTACCGCCTGGCCATCGTCAGCAACAACGTGATGGGCAGCTACAAGCTGGGCGGCGAGGTCAAGCGCTTCCGCGGCGTCGAAGGCACACCGGGCGCGCAAGTGCCGGCCGGCGCCACCGACGTGACCACCAGCACCACGCACACGCGTCTGGAAACCTTCGTGTCGGCCAATGACATGAACGACACGGCGCTCAAGCCAAGCGGCGTCGGCCTCGAAATGGTCCCGGTCACCAATCCGTCCGACCTGCGCGCGGGCGAGCCGATCACCTTCCGCTTCCAGCTCGACGGCAAGCCGCTGCCGAACTTCCCGTTCAGCATGGTGCCGGGCGCCGTCAAGTACCGCGGCACGCTGGGCGAGCTGCGCTTTACCACCGACGCCAAGGGCGAGGTCAAGTTCACGGTGCCGGAAGCGAATATGTACTGGCTCTCGGCCAAGTTCCCGCTCGAGACGCCAAAAGGGCCGCCAACGCCGGGCGCCAAGCGCTACAGCTATACGGCCACGCTCGACGTTCTGCCGCAGTAAGGGCACACGGGCTCGATGCGCACCATTCTTGTTCCCCTGAACGTCGACGCGGCCATGCCGCCCGGCGGCAGCACGCTGTTCACCACATCCGGCACGTCGATGGGCACGACCTGGTCGGCGCGGCTGATGCTGCCGCCGGGCGCCGATGGCGCCGTGCTCACCCGCGCACTGCAAGGCGAGCTGGACGAGATCGTTGCGCAAATGAGCCATTGGGACGAAGGCTCCCTGCTGTCGCGCTACAACCGTGCTCCGGCCGGCAGCTGGCACGCGCTGCCGCCGCAGTTTTTTGCGGTCGCCGAGTATGCGCTGCAGGTGGCGGCCGACAGCGGCGGTGCCTACGATCCGGCTGCTGGCGCGCTCGTCGATCTGTGGGGCTTCGGTGCCCGCGGGGGTTACGATCAGCCGGGGTTTCAGGCGCCGCAGGCAGGACTTGTCGATAAGTTCCTTGCGCGCCGGGTTGAGCGCCACCCTGTGCTCGACCATGCCGGGCGGCGCCTGCTGCAACCGGGTGGCGCCATCCTGGATTTTTCATCGGTCGCCAAGGGGTATGCGGTCGATCGCATGGCTGCCTGCCTCGAGGAGCGCAGCGTGCGCCACTTCGTCGTCGAAGCGGGTGGCGAATTGCGCGGCGCCGGCGTCAAGCCGGATGGCCAGCCGTGGTGGGTCGAGGTCGAGGGCGTGCCGGATTGCGAACGTGTCGGGCAGACGGTCGTTGCCCTGCACGGGCTGGCGATCGCCACCTCGGGCGACTACCGTCGCAGTTTTCAATATGGCATGCGGCGCATGGCGCACACGCTCGATCCGCGCAGCGGCTACCCGGCCGATCACGACCTGGCCTCGGTCACCGTGCTGGCGCCGACCTGCATGGCAGCTGACGCGCTGTCCACTGCGCTGACGGTGCTGGGGCCTGACGACGGGCTGGCGTTTGCGGAACAACGCGGGATCGCAGCGCGCTTTCTCGTGCGCGCCGGATCCGGCTTGAAAGAAACCACGACGGGCGCCTGGCGCTCGATGCTTCAATGATGTTGACAATTGAACCGCTGCGCTGGGGCAGCGCCTTGGCGCTGTCCGGCGTCTATCTTGCGATGTGCCTGGGTCTGTGGCGCATGCATCTGGCCAAGGCGCGCCCCAGTAGCGTGGCCGCCGACTGGCTCGTGGTCTACGCGAGCCAGACCGGCAGCGCAGAATTTCTGGCCGAACGGACGGCCGCCACGCTGGCGCTCGGAGGCCTGGACGCGCGCGCAGCCTGCATCTCGACACTCGACCTGCCAACCCTGTCCGGCGCCAGCCGCATCCTGTTCGTCTGCAGCACCTACGGCGAAGGCGACGCGCCCGATCCCGCCGCGCGCTTCGCCACGCAGACGATGGGCGCGACGCCGGACCTGTCGCAGCTGCACTTCGGCATGCTGGCCCTGGGCGACATCACGTACACCAACTACTGCGGCTTCGGCCGCGCGCTCGACGCCTGGCTGCGCGAGCGCGGCGCAACGAGCCTGTTCGAGCGCATCGACGTCGACCGCGGCGCACCAGAAGCGCTGGCCGCCTGGCAGCACCACCTGAGCCATCTGGCCGGCACGAGCGACGCACCGGACTGGGAAGCGCCCGCCTACGGCGCCTGGCGCATCGCGGAACGCACGCTGCTCAATCCCGGCAGCGCCGGCGCGCCGCTGTACCGTCTCGCGTTGACGCCGCAAGATGGCGCGCTGCCGACGTGGGAAGCAGGCGACCTGGCGCAAATCAGTGCGCCAGCCGACCCGGCGCACCCGCGCGAGTATTCGATTGCCTCGATACCGGCAGAAGACCAGCTCACGCTGCTGGTGCGATTGCAGCAGCGTGCCGACGGGACGCCGGGCGCAGCGTCGGGCTGGCTCTGCACGGATGCCCTTGCGACAGACACGATCCGGCTCCGGGTGCGCGCGCATGCACGCTTCCGGCTGGGCGAGAATGTGCTGCGCCCCCTGATTGCGATCGGCAACGGCAGCGGGCTGGCCGGCCTGCGCGCGCTGCTCAAGGCGCGCATCGACGCCGGCACCCACGACAACTGGCTGCTGTTCGGCGAACGCAATGCCGCCCATGATTTCCTGTGCCGGGACGAACTCGAAGGATGGCGCGACAGCGGCGCCCTCTCCCACCTCGACCTGGCGTTTTCACGCGACGGGAGCACGGCGCGTTATGTGCAGCATTTGGTTACCGCGCAGGCTGACCTCGTGCGCCAGTGGGTGCGGGACGGCGCGGCCATCTACGTCTGCGGCAGCCTGCAGGGGATGGCCGGCGGCGTGCATGATGCACTGATTGACGTGCTGGGCGCAGCAACGGTTGAGGCCATGATGGGCGATGGGCGCTATCGGCGGGACGTGTACTAGTGCCCTGATTGGAGGGCTTACGGTTCTGCGCTCACGTCCGTTGAAGCGAAGTGCCCCGGTAGAGACGCGAAATGACACGTGCTGATAAGGAGCGCGGTTGCCCGCCGTCGACGAACGCTGAATACAGTGTCACCATGATGCGTCCGTCACTGTGGGCGGTAAGTCTGTCTCTTTGAAAAGACTTGATCTGGTCACCAACAGCAGCGTCAACACCATCTAACAAATGTCGCGACCGCGACAAGGTAACTGAAGACTCGTCTTGCCTTTGTGCGTCTTGTACTGGCACAAGTACCTGATATGCTGCGTCAGTCTTGCAGTCACCACAACATCTGCGTCTGAAAATATGTCAACCCAAGGATCCCCCAGTGGCCCGTGAAAATATTAACGATATCGCCGTTTTCATCGCGGTTGCACGCGAACGCAGCTTTACACGCGCAGCGGCGAAACTCGGCTTGACGCAGTCTGCACTGAGCCACATCGTTCGTTCTCTCGAAGCGCGACTGGGGGTGCGTTTGCTTAGCCGAACCACCCGCAGCGTCTCTCCCACCGAAGCTGGAGAGCGACTGCTGCAGAACGTCGGCCCCCGCCTGGAGGAGATCGAGGCTGAACTCGCCGTCATCAGCGAATTGAGTGAGACGCCTGCTGGCAACATCAGAATCACTGCAATCGACAGCGTCATCGATACGGTTTTATGGCCACGCCTGGCCCCGATTTTGCCGAAGTATCCCGATCTGCACATTGAATTCAACGCTGACTACCGAATGCTCGATATTGCGGCAGACCGCTTTGACATCGGTGTGCGCTATGGTGATCAGGTTGAAAAGGACATGATCGCAGTAAGACTGACACCAGACGTACAAACGATGATCGTCGGTTCGCCAGGCTACTTCGAATGGCATACAAAGCCAACGACAGCGCAGGATCTCCTGAGGCACAACTGCATTACCTTGCGCCTTGCCAGTAGTGGTGGAATATATGCCTGGGAACTGGAAAAAGACGGCAAGCCTGTCGATCTCAGAGTGCATGGGCAGGCCGTTTTTTCCAACGGTTATCATATGGCAAATGCTGCCGTCAGCGGTTGCGGCCTGGCTTTTCTTACCGAAGACCTGGCGGCGCCCTATCTGGCCGATGGCCGGCTCGTTTCGGTCATGCCGGATTGGTGTCCCAAATTCCCCGGCTTGCACGCGTATTATCCAAGCCGCCGGCATTCTTCACGTGCGCTTGGCCTCATCATCGACACCATCAGGCATGCAGGCGTTTGACCATACTCTTCGACAAGCGCGTGCCTTTTCGCATGGGCCGCGGCGGCCTGACCTCCCACGAAAAAAAGAGCCAGTTCGAAAACGTCAGGCTGAGCCAGAGCCTATCGGGCAGCGACCGCAGGTGGTCGCTGCGCAAATACTTCCCTGAACACCGCCATTGCGGAAAACTCATTTGGCCAGTCTGCGTAGAACGCCAGTTGGGTCAGCAGCTCGCCCGCTTCTGGTTTGATGCTGTCCACTTATTGTCGATATTGTTCATCGCTGACCTTCTCCATCCATTCGACGTTTTTGCCGCCAAGCGATTCCTGAATGGCGATATGGGTCATTCCAGTGGTTGCTGTAGCACCATGCCAGTGCTTGATGCCCGGCGGTGTCCAGATGACATCCCCAGGGCGAATTTCTTGCACGGCGCCCCCCCATTGCTGGACGCGTCCAGCGCCTGCGCTGACGATCAGCACCTGGCCTGCGGGATGCGTATGCCATGCTGAACGCGCACCCGGTTCGAAAGTAACGGCAACCCCGGCCGCGGTCGACGGTGCCCTCGCAGCAAACAGTGGATCGACGCGGACGCTGCCCGTGAAATACTGCGCAGGCCCTTTGGCCGATGCCTGGCTTCCTGCTCGCGCGATGACCATTTCCTGCGCAGTTGAGCCGGTACCCGCTGTTGTCGCCTTGCCAGGCGCAGCGGTAAGACCAGTGTTTTGGGCAGATGCTGATGCCATCAGCAGCAAGAGGGATGCTGTCATTAACGTTGTTTTCATGTTTACTCCGATGTGGTAATTCAAAATGGCAAAGAAGTTAACGTCGCCTCATGCTTGACGACACCAAGGACTCGCTCAATGTAAAAAATTGACTGGCGCCGATCCAGGTCCGATTTCGCGGCATTTCAGCTCGAGATTCCTAAGCAGAATGGTCGGCGGCACGTGCCGCCAAGACGGCAACAACCGCCGCCACGACCAGGATGGATGCGCTTGCCCCGAATGTCGCCTGATAACCTGACCAATCGAACAGGATGCCGCCGGCAGCAGCCCCGGTGCCGATTGCGAGCTGCACAACAGCAACCATCAAGCCGCCGCCAGCTTCCGCATCGTCAGGCAGCGTACGAGCGAGCCAGGTCCACCAACCTACAGGTGCCGAGGTCGCAAGCAATCCCCATATGCCAAGCAACACCGCAGTCGTCACGACAGAGTCACCAAACGCGATGAGCGCAAGTGCGATCAGTGCCATCGTCAACGGGATCACGACCACAGTCCGGTACAAGTGATTCTTCAATACCCGGCCAATCAGGATCGTTCCGACGAAACCAGCGACACCGATGATGAGAAGCATCGCCGACGTCATCGTCGCGTTGGTACGTGTTACCGCCTCAAGGAATGGGCGCAGATACGTAAACAGGGTGAATTGCCCCATGAAGAGAATGCTCACCGCCGCCATACCGAGCATGACCGGCTTGCGCTTCAATAAACTGAAGAGACTGTTTTTTTGATGACCCGGCACAGCAGGCATTGCCGGAAGACTGATCAGCTTCCAGGCCAGGGCGATGATCGCAATTGGAATCAGGGAGAAGAATGCCCCGCGCCATCCAACGATGGCCCCCAAAAAACTGCCGAGCGGCGCCGCCACCACGGTGGCGAGTGCATTGCCGCCATTAACGATGGCGAGTGCCTTCGGCATCTGGTCGATTGACACGAGACGTATCGCGACTGCGGCAGACATTGACCAGAAGCCACCAATGGCAATCCCCAAGAACGCGCGGCCGATCATGAACACCGTATAGCTTGGGGCGAACGCTGCAATGGACCCGGCGATGACCATCAGCAGTGTCAAACCCAACAGCAATGTCTTGCGATCAAGGTTCCTCGCCAACGAGGAAATCAACAGGCTGGTTATCAGGGCGAACGCCCCTGATACGGCAATTGACTGACCCGCCTGACCTTCAGTGACGTGCAGGTCTGTCGCGACCTGAGTCAGCAGACTGACCGGCATGAATTCCGAAGCGACAAGCACGAACGCGGAGAGTGACAAGGCGAAAACGCCGCCCCAGGCAGCGCGGCTGTTACCTGTGCCGCCGTCAGCGGCGACGGACGGTCCCGGATTGCCGGCGTCGGCGTGTTGCGGCGGCGCGTTCGCCTCAGGTTTTGCAATCATGAAATTCCTTTACTGAAATTGGACACTTCCATCCAGGATAGTAAGAGGGGATACATGAAAGAACTACACACTAATTCACTTGGCTTAATGAAATACGCTAATCAATGCGGAAAATTTTACCGGCTGCACGGCGATTGGTAGTGACTAATTAATGAATCATTTTCATAAGGTCATGCCCAACAGCGATGTCAATCATGCATAAGTCTTGGCATACCATCACTCCCACATTCGAGCGTTTCGGGATTGCGAGCGCTCTTTCCCATGCAATTACACGAGCTACCGGAAGGATTCCATGCAAGATTCCAGCGATATCGATCAGACACGGCGCAACGTACTCATTACTGGCGCACTGTCCGCCAGCGCGGCCGCTGTACCAATGGCGGCAGCCCAGAGTCCATCCAACAGCGCCAGCACGGCGCAAGCCACGCTCGCCCCAGTGACCGGCAAAATTGCACTCACTGTCAATGGCAGCCGTTTCGAGAAGGATGTCGATACCCGCACTACCCTGCTGGACCTCCTGCGCGAACATATGCACTTGAACGGTACCAAGAAGGGGTGCGACCAGGGCCAGTGCGGCGCTTGTACAGTCATCGTCGACGGTCGCCGAATCAATTCTTGCCTGAGTCTGGCGATCATGCACGAGGGCACGAACGTGACCACGATCGAAGGTCTTGGCCAGCCGGGAAAACTGCATCCGATGCAGGCCGCGTTCATCAAACACGATGGCTATCAGTGCGGTTATTGCACGCCAGGCCAGATCTGCTCGGCTGTCGCCGCCCTCGATGAAGTCAAGCAAGGTATCCCAAGTCACGTCAGCGGCGACCTCACCGCGCAACCTATGCTGTCACTCGACGAGCTGCGCGAGCGCATGAGCGGCAATATCTGTCGCTGCGGGGCGTACTCCAATATCGTAGATGCGATCAACGAAGTTGCAGGAGGCCGGGCATGAGAGCGTTTACCTATGAGCGCGCGCAGTCGCCTGCCGAAGCTGCAGCAGCGGCGTCGCGTCGGCCCGGCAGCCGCTTCATTGCCGGTGGAACCAACCTGCTGGACCTGATGAAGCTCGAGATCGAGACACCAACCCACCTGATCGACGTCAACGGGCTGGGGCTGGACAAGATCGAACCCTCGGGCGATGGCGGCCTGCGCATCGGTGCACTGGTACGCAACACCGATCTGGCCGCCGACATGCGCGTACGCCGCGATTACGGCGTGCTGTCGCGTGCCTTGCTGGCAGGCGCCTCCGCCCAGTTGCGCAACAAGGCGACCACGGCGGGGAACCTGCTGCAGCGAACCCGCTGCCCGTACTTCTACGACACCAACCAGCCGTGCAACAAGCGCCTGCCTGGCAGCGGATGCTCGGCGATCGGCGGCTATACGCGTGGCCATGCCATCGTTGGACAGAGCACTGCCTGCATTGCCACCCACCCGAGCGACATGGCCGTCGCCATGCAGTTGCTCGACGCGGGCGTGGAGACGGTCACTGCAGATGGCGCCAGGCGCACGATCCCGATTGCAGATTTTTACAGGCTGCCGGGCAACACCCCACACATCGAAACCACACTGCGGCAGGGCGAATTGATCACGGCCGTGACGCTGCCGCGCCCGCTGGGCGGTCAGCATTTCTATCAGAAGGTCCGTGACCGCGCTTCCTACGCATTTGCCCTGGTCTCAGTGGCGGCAGTGATCCAGCCCGACGGCACCGGACGCGTCGCGGTGGGTGGGGTTGCACATCGTCCATGGCGCGTGCCAGGGGCGGAACAGGCGCTGCCACAAGGCGGAAAGGCTTTCTCGGCCCTGCTGCTGGCCGGTGCCCGCACGACGGAAGAGAACGCATTCAAAGTCGTGCTCGTTCAGCGCACGATTGATTCCCTGTTGGCGCAAGCCACAAAAGGTCAAGCATGAAATTCACCACTCCCGCAGGCACCAATCCGATCGACCAGCTGAAGGTGATTGGTCAACCGCTCGACCGGATCGATGGCCCGCTGAAGACGACAGGCGGAGCACGCTACGCCCACGAGCACCATCAGGAAGCACCGAACGCCGCATACGGTTACGTGGTGGGCGCGGCGATCGCGAAAGGCCGTATCACCTCGATCGATACAAGCGCCGCCAGCAAGGCGCCTGGCGTGCTCGCCATTGTCACCCATGAAAATGCCGGCAAGCTTGGTAAAGGCAAGTACAACACTGCCCACCTGCTGGCAGGACCGGAAGTCCAGCACTATCACCAGGCGGTTGCCGTTGTCATTGCAGAGTCATTCGAGCAGGCGCGGGCTGCTGCGTCCCTGGTCAAGCCTTCCTACGCAAAGCAACAAGGCGCGTATGACCTTGACCAGGCGAAAGCAGCTGCCGTCGAGCCGGAGGGACAGGACAATGCGGACAGCAAAACAGGCAACTTCGAGCGCGGCTTTGCCAATGCGCCGGTGAAACTGGACGCCACTTACACGACGCCGGACCAGAGCCACGCGATGATGGAGCCGTATGCCTCTGTCGCCGTCTGGGAGGGCGATCAACTCACGGTGTACACCTCAAACCAGATGATCGACTGGGGCAGGCAGGATCTCGCCAAAACACTGGGTATCCCCGCACAGAACGTCCGGATGGTATCGCCCTACATCGGCGGTGGATTCGGCGGCAAGCTATTCCTGCGCGCCGAAGCCGTGCTGGCTGCCCTGGGCGCCCGTGCGGCAGGCCGCCCGGTGAAAGTCGCGCTGCAGCGCTCGCTGATAATGAATAACACGACGCATCGTCCGGCCACGATCCAGCGCCTGCGCATCGGCGCCACGCGCGAAGGCCGCATTACTGCCATCGCGCATGAAAGCTGGTCCGGAGATCTGCCGGGCGGCGGGCCGGAGACGGCCGTGAACCAGACACGTCTGCTGTATGCGGGAGCCAACCGCCTGACACGCATGCGCCTGGCCACGCTCGACCTCCCGGAAGGCAATGCAATGCGCGCACCGGGCGAGGCGCCTGGCTTGATGGCTCTGGAAGTCGCGATGGACGAGATGGCAGAGAAGCTGAAGATGGATCCTGTTACCTTCCGCATCATCAACGACACGACCGTCGATCCGCAAAAGCCGGACGCAAATTCTCGCAACGCCGCTTCGTGCAGTGCCTGCGTACGGGCGCCGACCGCTTCGCCTGGAAAAATCGCAACCCCGTGCCGGCCAAGGTCAAGGATGGTCGCTGGCTGGTCGGCATGGGCATGGCGGCAGCCTTCCGCAACAATATGAATATTGCCTCAGCGGCGCGTGTACGGCTCGAACGTGACGGCAAGGTAACTGTCGAGACGGACATGACCGATATCGGCACTGGCAGCTACACCATCATCGCCCAGACCGCTGCCGAGATGCTTGGGCTGCCAATCGAGCGGATCGTCGTTCGTCTGGGCGACTCGAACTTTCCGGTCTCGGCCGGCTCAGGCGGCCAATTCGGCGCCAACAGTGCGACCGCGGGCGTGTACGCCGCCTGCGTCAAGCTGCGCGAGCAGGTCGCGCAGAAGGCAGGACTCGACGCGGCGAGCGCGCAATTTGCCAACGGCGCCGTCACAGCCGGCGGGCGCTCTGTGATGCTGCAAGAAATTGCCGCACAGGGCGAGATTACGGCTGAAGACAAGATGGAATACGGCGACCTGGAAAAACAGTTCCAGCAATCGACATTCGGTGCGCATTTCGTCGAAGTGGGCGTTGATATCGCCACCGCCGAAATCCGCATACGCCGCATGCTCGCGGTGTGCGCGGCCGGCCGTATCCTGAACCCCAAATCGGCGCGCAGCCAGCTGATCGGGGCGATGACCATGGGCGTGGGCGGCGCGACGATGGAGCACCTCGTTGTCGACAAGCGCATCGGCTATTTCGTCAACCATGATCTGGCCGGCTACGAAGTGCCAGTACATGCCGACATCCCGCACCAGGAGGTCATTTTTCTCGACGAGGTCGACGCGATGTCCTCCCCGATGAAGGCCAAGGGCGTGGGCGAGCTGGGATTGTGCGGCGTCGGCGCTGCGGTGGCCAATGCGATCTACAACGCCACCGGCGTGCGAATCCGCGATTACCCCGTGACGCTCGACAAACTCCTGCCCAAGATGCCGGCATCCTTTTAAGCGACAAGGATCGCCATATTCGATTCGTGGCTCCCCCCGCGAAGATGGCATGGCGATCGGTTCGGTCTTCGGCGGATGCATCGAAGACGACCTCATTGCCGAAAGTTCGCAGCCACGAGCGGCGCCCGGGCCTGCCATTCCTGCTGGGCTAGGGCGTGACCAAGAATGAAGCAAGGCGCTATCGTCGTCCCCGTGGAGGGACTGCCAGTCGATTATTTGGAGAAAAATTGAAACGACTCTTGACGTTCGGCCTGGCTTTACTGTGCGTTGCGGGCGTGAGCGCCTGCGCGTACATCTACCCTGCGACAGGGCGCTTGCACGATGCCGCGACCTTGCAGGCGTCGCCGCAATACCGCGACGGCGAGTTCCGCAACGAAGTGGCCTCGCCACCAAGGCCCAGCGGCTTCGGCTTCATCGTTGCGGTAATACGCGGACGCTTCGAGCCGCGTGACAATCCGGCGCCATCCGTCACCCTGCCTTTCGTGAAGACCGACCTCAGCAGCCTACCGCTCGAGCAGGACATCGTTGTGTGGCTGGGGCATTCCTCGTATTTCGTCCAGATCGGTGGCAAGCGCATCCTGATTGATCCTGTCTTCAGCAAGTACGCTGCACCGATTCCCGGCATGGTCCGGGCCTTCGACGGCACCACGCCCTACACCATCGACGACTTGCCGGAAATCGACGCTGTCCTGATCACACATGACCACTACGATCACCTCGACTACCGGACCATGAAAACCCTCGAACCGAAGACGCGTATGGTGATTGCGGGCCTGGGCAACGGCGCCCACCTGTCGCTCTGGGGCTACCCCGATGAAAAGATTCGGGAAACGAACTGGCACGACTCGGTGGAGCTTGCGCCGGGCTTGCAGGTGCACGTGCTGCCGGCGCAGCACTACTCTGGCCGCTTCATGAAGCGCAACCAAAGTCTGTGGGCCAGCTACGCACTGCAGACGCCGCAACGCAAATTGTATTTCAGCGGGGATACGGGATTCGGGCCGCATTTCGCCAACATCAGCAAACGATTCGACAGCTTCGACTTCGTCGCGCTCGATGCTGGTCAGTACAACGTGCGCTGGGCCGACATTCACATGACCCCGGAAGAAGCTTCCCGCGCGGCTGAAGTACTGAATGCACGGACGCTGCTGAACGGCCATGCAGGGCGCTTCACGCTGGCACGCCACGCCTGGGATGAGCATTTCGAGCGCGCTGTCGCCGCCAGCGAGGGGAAACCTTACCGCCTGCTCACGCCGCGCATAGGTGAACCGGTGTTTCTAGCAAATCCGCTTCAGAATTTTACGTTCTGGTGGAGAAACCTGCGTAGCCAGGAGGGCTGACGCCTCCAGGCGCAAGACACTGCCAGATGGCGCAATTGGCCAAGAATTTCAACGATAGTGCGATGCATGGGCATGCATAGCGAAACAACGTCCTATCGATATCAATCACTAATATGGAGTAACGAATGACTACAAAACAATTTGAAGGAAAAACCGCTTTCGTCACCGGCGCTGGTAGCGGTATTGGCCGCGCAACGGCATTGGCCTTTGCCCGCGAAGGCGCGAATGTCATGGCAACCGGCCATACGGCAAGCGCAATTGAGGAAACCGTACGATTGATCGAGGCCGAAGGTGGGCGCGCACAGGCCGCGGTATGCGATGTCTCACAAGAGGCGGACGTGATCGCCGCGATCGACAAGACAATCGACGCCTTCGGTGGCCTCGACTTCGCCTTTAACAATGCCGGCATCGAGCAACCCAATATGCCGCTTGCCGATCTCCCTGTCGATGTCTGGGATCAGCAGATTGCAGTGAATCTGCGCGGGGTGTTCCTGTGTATGAAATATCAGATCCCCCATATCCTCAAGCAGGGCGGCGGCGCGATCGTGAATACATCGTCGGGGGCTGGCGTAAAAGGATTTCCTGCATCCGGCGGCTATGCGGCTTCCAAGCACGGCGTCATCGGGTTGACCAAAACCGCGGCACTGGACTACGCAAGCGCCAAGATTCGCATCAATGCGGTTTGTCCAGGGATCATCGAGACGCCAATGATGGATCGCTTCTCTGGCGGCACGCCTGAAGGGCGGGAGGCTGTGATTGCTCAGGAGCCAGTGGGTCGAATGGGGAAACCCGAAGAGATTGCGTCAACCGTGATCTGGCTGTGCTCGGAGGGCGCTGCCTTTGCCGTCGGTGGCGCCTTTGTCGTCGATGGTGGACAGACCGCCTGATTCATACCTGGTGATGCTCCAGGCCGTTCCAGGCGCGTGCTGGCCAGGAGCGGTTCTCTTGTTTAATACAACAAACTTACCCAGGAACTCACTCAGGTTGTGAGTCTCGTAACGGCCCAATACTCAAATGAAAAAGATTCTGATCCTCGGCGCCAACGGTGCTACTGCAAGGGTAGTCACCCAGCGTTTGCTGCAACAGGCCGACGTGAAGCTGACGCTGTTTCTACGTCATAAAGGGCGAATCGGCGATCTGGGCAGCGGTCGAGCTGATGTGCATGAAGGGGATATCAACAATCCAGACGATCTGCGCGCCGCGGTCCGCGGCCAGGACATTGTTGTCAGCGCTGCCGGTGGCATGGATCTCGATGAAAAAACGCAGGCTGTGATCGCCGCCATGAATGAGTGCGGCGTCCGGCGCATCATCGCCATCAGTGCAGGAGGCATCTACGACGAACTCCCCGAGCCTTTCAACAAATGGGATCAGGATATGGTCGGATACACCCGTCCTGTGAACCTGGCAGTGGCTGAAGCACTTGAACAATCATCGCTCGACTATACGGTTCTGCGTCCGGTATGGCTGACTGACGCGCCAGTCACCGAGTTTGTTCTGACGACAAAGGGCGAGATGTACAAAGGAACGGAAACCTCACGCGCGAGTATTGCCGAGTTTGTTGCAGAGGTCGCAAACGACCCGGCTCTTTACGTCAACGAAAATCTGGGTATCAGTCAATCGGGCACCGACGGTGCGAAGCCGCAGGCATATCGGTGAACAGTCCACACTGTTCGTGTTGACATCATCAAAGTAAATAGCGCCTATCCAGGCGCTGACGCAACTATTCGGCTACCCCGGCGGCAAAGCAAGTGCCGGGGTATCGGATCAAGTGGGCAGCCGATCGATCAGCTTATCGAGCGTGATCGGATAATCCCGCACGCGCACCCCGGTCGCGTTGTAGATCGCATTGGCGATTGCTGCTGCGACGCCGCTGATGCCAAGTTCGCCGACGCCCTTTGCTTTCAGGGGTGCGATCGTTGGATCGGTCTCGTCGAGGAACACCACGTCCAGCTGCGGCATGTCGGCGTGGACGGGCACCTCATAGCCGGCCAGATCGTGGTTCACAAAAAAGCCGTGTCGCTTGTCGACCACGAGCGCTTCCATCAATGCCGCGCCTGCACCCATCGTCATTCCGCCGATTACCTGACTGCGCGCAGTTTTCGGATTCAGAATGCGGCCTGCCGCGCATACTGCGAGCATGCGACGCAGGCGGATTTCGCCTGTCGCGGCATCGACTGCCACTTCGACGAATTGGGCCCCGAAGGTCTGCTGCGCATAGCGTTTGGCGAGTTCGCCGTATTCCATGGTGTCCTCTTCCACCAGATCGGCATCGCGCGCCGCCTGCGCGAGGGGGATGCTGCGTCCGCCATGACGCACTTGGCCAGCGACGAACTGCGCACCGGCCGGATCCAGGCCGAGCTTGCTCGCTACAGTCTCACGAAGCTTGACGCAGGCAGCATAAACGCCGGCCGTCGCCGATGCTGCTCCCCACTGGCCGCCCGAACCGGCTGACTCGGGAAACTGCGAGTCGCCGAGCCGAACGGTTACCGAATCAAGCTCCACGCCCATCATTTCCGCGGCCGTCTGCGCAATGATGGTGTAGCTACCGGTACCGATATCGGTCATGTCGGTTTCCACGGTTACTCTGCCATGACGATCCAGCCGTACCCTCGCTGCCGACTTGGTCACCGGGGCGCCGCGGATTGCGGCTGCCACGCCCATACCGACCAACCAGCGCCCTTCGCGCCGGCTGGCCGGGCTGGCGGGCCGCTTGTTCCAGCCAAAGCGCTCTGCCCCCACGCGCATGCATTCGACGAACTGACGCAGGGAGAACGGACGGCGGGGGTCTTCGGGGTCGACCTGGGTATCGTTGGCAATGCGGAATGCGACAGGATCGAGTCCAAGCTTTTCGGCCATCTCGTCCATCGCGATTTCGAGGGCCATCATGCCTGGCGCTTCACCGGGGGCACGCATGGCACTGCCTTCCGGGAGGTCGAGGTGTGCCAAGCGCAGGCGTGTCATCCGATGTGGCCCGGCGTACAGAATGCGAGTTGGCGCCGTGGCCGCTTCTGGCCGCCCTCCCTCGATGTTGCCGGACCAGCTTTCATGTCCGATGGCGATGATCTTACCGTCCCGCGACGCGCCGATCCGGACCCGCTGGATGGTCGCCGGGCGATGGGTTGCATTGTTGAACATGAGTGCCCGCTGAAGCGTGACCTTGACTGGGCGTCGAGCATGGCGTGCGCCCAGAGACGCCAGCACGGCGTCAGACAGGATCGTGCCTTTGCCGCCAAAACCGCCACCGATATAAGGCGACACGATGCGCACATTCTCCTTTGGGATACCGAGCGTTTTCGCAATGTCGCGAACGCCCCAGTTGATCTGCTGAATGGAAGTCCACAACGTCAGCTTGTCACCTTCCCAAGCAGCAATCGTGGCATGCGGTTCCATCATCGCGTGCGCCTGATCGGGCGTCGAAAAGGTCGCGTCAAGTTGTACCGGTGCAGCGGCATATGCTTCTGCGAACTGACCACGTGAGGTTTCGGGCGGCGGCGAGTAGGGACCCTGCTTCGGTGCCCGGGCTGTTGCGCGTGCTGCTTCCAGATCGAATGCGCCTGCGGCGCGCTGGTAGCGTATGTCGACCATACTGGCAGCGGCCCGTGCCTGCTCGAAGGTCTCCGCAACGACAAGGGCTACTGCCTGATGATAGTGGTCGATATCCGGCCCGGCCAACGCACGTGCAGCGTAGAAGGCGCCTTTGTCGAGCTTGCCCGAATTGCTGGCCGTGACGACAGCCAGTACACCAGACGCGGCGCGCGCCCGGGTCACGTCGATCGATGCAATACGGCCTTTTGCGATTCCTGCTCCGACAACGTAGCCATATGCAGCGCCTGGTGCGGCGGCATGCTGTTCATAGGCGTACGTGGCAGTGCCAGTAACCTTGAGCGGGCCCTCGACGCGATCAACGGGTTTGCCAACAACGTTCAGCGCATCAATCGGGTTTCGACCCGCCGGTGTTTCAAATTTCATAGCAGTATCAACCTTCGCTTGTTCATCATGCAACGACTGTAATGCGATACCTGCCAGCGATACAGACATTTGACTGCTGAACCCTATGAGAAGCATTCATAAGTAAATTTCCGCTGGTTTGCTGCAGCCCGTCGCACGGTCATTATCCAGGACCTGCATTCTTTCGCAAAAATGGATCCGTACGCCTCTGTTTCCCAAGGCCAGATCAGGCCTGCAGCATCATCTACACGCCCGACGTGTGTACACGTGGGACGACATGAGTGTCAAATAGAAAACCTACAGATGGGGCGTGATCAACGTGCCGAATGATTGTCGGGAACGGAATGTTGTCCCCAGCACGCCCGATGTCAGCAACATCGATTTGACTGGCAAGCAACCGCACAGGTGGATGACCGAAATAGGCCTTGAACTCAACCAGTCACTCGTGACAATCTGAGGAATTTTCTACGCAGGAAACTGCTATCGTGCTCCGAGAGGCCAGATTCGGCCAAGAGCCCTGGTTGCTGAGCGAGGATGAGTTCAGGTGTTCGGTACGATTACTGCTGCCGGATTTAGTCGATGCGGACTTTGATGCACAGGACGATAGGACTGCGTGAAAATCGATTTCAAACATATCGCTCTATTGTCGGCATCAATCTGCATTGCACTTGCGCTCATCTGGCTGCTCACGCCGAAGCTTTTACTGTCTCTATGGGCCGTGGAGTTTTCTGAGCCAGTTGGGCTCGTCAG
>Ga0308158_10002354_pt1 | contig 18059 bp, 13 predicted proteins | sample PhyBR2_FD_201038 | JGI IMG/M metagenome (GOLD analysis project Ga0308158, IMG submission 201038) | Phyllosphere microbial communities from UC Gill Tract Community Farm, Albany, California, United States - DLSLB.R2 | ecosystem: Host-associated > Plants > Phyllosphere > Unclassified | place: USA...
CCATCCCGAAATCTGCCTGTCGCCTAACCACCGATCCGTGTCGTTCGCTGTTCGTTCGGGCCTGGCGTACGCAAAGCGCACTTTCGTGCAGTGACCCCACGATGGCGATGACAATATGCCCTTCCGCAGGACGCATATCGCGATCGACCACCACCACATCGTTGTCGTGGATGCCGGCCTCCAGCATGCTGCTGCCGCTGATCCGAAATACGAAACTCGCCGCCCGATCGAGCCGAAGCAGCTCGATGAGGCTTATCGCGTCATCCTCCCAATCCTGGGCGGGGCTTGGAAGGCCGGCTCCTGCTGCGCCAACGATGCGGAGAACGGTCCCCCTCGGTACGTCGGCGAGCGGGACCGGCTGCATGAGTGGCAGCATTATGATTCCCTTCACCCCATCCTAACGCAGGATGGAACGTAAAGGGAACATGCTGGATCAACGCTTGGTCGTTTATCTCCCGATGGACGGCATCCGCCGGTTACGCTTCAGCTAGGATGCCCGTGAGATTGGTGGCGGTCACAAACGGTACATCCAGTGCCTTGAAGTGCGCCTTACCGCAGGCAATCTGCGCCTTCTCGGCCTCGCGTAGGGTGTTCAGGTCGCCCTTGCTCTCGCTCACCAGATAGACGTCCTCGCGATCATCATGCTGGCGAACGATGGCCCAGTCCGGATTGTAGGTTCCAAGCGGCGTGGTGATCTTGAACCCGGGTGGCAGTTTAGCAAACACCTTGATCGCCCCGCTGATGTCGAGTGCCTTTGCCAGCTCTGCCTCGATGTTCGAGTCAGTCAGGATGTGATCCAGCGGCGCGTGCTTGACCTCGACAAGCCGGTCGAGCGGCACGTCCTCCTCAGCGGCGAACAGGCTCTGCGCCCACCATTCGTCCAGCGGCTTATAGACGATGCCGTCCGTCATCATCAGCCGCTTGCCCGCCTGAACGATTGCCGTCACCGCATCGACGAAGGCAGAGGGGTTCACCGCGGCATCTGAGAGCCGTCCGGACTGGATAAGAATATCGGCTAACACCTTGCGGGGCAGTTCGGTGCGGTTCTGCAGCTCGCCCAAAAGATCCGGCACCTCTAGGCGAGCGGCAGTGAGCCGCTGCGGAATCGAGGTGCTTACCTTCTCCGGGGTCACGCCCTCGCGGCCGATCAACATTTCGGCCAGTTCAAAGGTAACGCGGGCCTCGCCTGGACGCGGCATATCTCGTAGCGCCAGTGCGCACCGCGCGACCAGCGCCGCATCATCGAAGTCGAGCCGGTAGGTCGTTTTGCGGCTGATGCGATCCCACAGCGCCTTGAAGTCATGCCCCTCCAAAACCGCGAGGTTCAGCTTCACTTGCCCCTTCGTTCGCGCATCGCTGACCGGCACCTTCCGCGCCAGGCGGTGGAGCATGTCACGGACCAGTTTGGCTGCTGGGGCTGCTAGATTGGCAGGCAGGGGCACCGTGTTCTGAGCGAGCGCGGTGCGCAGCTCGGGCTTCGCCTTGCCTTTCTCGTCAATCAGCCCCGCTTTGGCGAGGCCTTCGAAAACCTCACGGCTTTCCTGAACTGAAACGACGGCCGTGCCCCCGTCCGGCAGGGCATAGGTCAAGCCGGCGAACAGGTCGGCGGTGACGATCCCCAGCTTGATGTCGAGCGCCTGCTCCATCTCGGTCTGCAAGCCCTCGGCGAAGGCCTTGTAGCCCTCCTGCGCGATGACGGTAAGGACGTTCAGCCCTTCGTCGCGCCGGCGCTGGCCGCTTTGATCAACGCATAGGCGTAAGCCACGGCCGATCGACTGGCGCCGCCGGGTCTCGCTCGCCATCTCACGCAGCGAGCATATCTGAAAGACGTTGGGGTTGTCCCACCCCTCGCGCAGCGCTGAGTGCGAGAATAGGAACCGCAGCGGCTCGGCCTCGTCGAGCAGGCGCTCTTTGTCTTTCATAATGAGGTCGAAGGTGCGCTCGGCTTCGTCGCGGCTCCTCTGGTTCGAGAACTCGCCAGCCGCGTTCAGTGTCGGCTCGGTGAACCGCCCTCTTCTGTCCTGTGAGAAGTACCCATCGTGCGAACGGGCCCCGTCGGCGGGCACTTCGGCGAAGAGCGATTGGAAGCGGGGCTGAGCCGCCAGCTTCGCGTATTCCTCTTCAAAAATCATGGCGAGCGGGCCTCGCTGTGCATGGCCGGCCTCATCGTACCGACGGTAATCGGCGACGGCGTCGATGAAAAAGAGGCTAAGCGTCTTGATGCCCAGCGGCCGGTTGCGCAGCTCCTTACGGAAGTGATGCTCGATCGTCTGCCGCACCATTGCGCGGGAGAATGACCCGGCATCGACATCGCCCCAGGTGTCTCCGGCCTCCAGCGTCTTCACGCCGTCGCCGGGTACGACCAGCTGCATAGAGCCAGCACCGCGCATCTTCTCGATGATGCCGATCCGATAGCCACTGTAGACAGTCCGTCCGCCGGACACCTGATCTTCGGCCAGCTCACTACCGTCATAAACCCACACCGACTGGCGCGACACGCCGCCCTTCATCTGCTTGGCGATCTCGATCCGAGCGCGCGGCAGTTGGCCCTTCTTGGCCTCGATCTCCAGAAGCTTCACATACGGGCTGTTGTCGGCATCCTGGACCTGAGCTCCATCGACTTCGATCGATTTCACCAGGCCACGATCATGCGCGTCGAAGGCGTCCAGGCGATACACCGGGTGGAATTTCGCTACATGCGTTGCCGAGTAGCGGATTGTCGCCAGCGGCTGCATAGCGCGCATGATCGTGCGACCGGCGCCGGTGGGATTGGCATCGACCGATTGCGGCTCGTCGACGATGATAATCGGCCGAGTGCTCTTCACCCAATCCACGCCGGGAATGTCGCGGGTCTGCTCGCGCGCTTGCTGGAACACGGCGGCCTTGCTGCCGAGCGACTGCACGGTGGCGATCATCACCCGGATCGACGAGGACGACGCGAAATCGATGATCCGCGGCAGATCGGAGCTATCATATACGAAGCTCTCGAACGGCACGCCGTCATAGATTTGGCGGAAGTGATCGCGGGTCTGCTCGATGGTCTTCTTCACACCCTCGCGGATTGCGACCGAGGGGACGACGATGACGAACTTGGTAAAGCCGTACCGCCGGTTCAGCTCGAAGATGGTGCGTAGGTACACATAGGTCTTGCCGGTGCCCGTCTCCATCTCGATGGTGAAGTCCATACCGTAATTGCCGCCGGCATCCTTCTTGCCCTTGGCCGCGACGTTCAGCTCCGGCGAGGCAGGCAGCGCGTGGCGGTTCTGCACGACATGCAGGTTGTCCAGCACCGCTTCCTCCAGCAGGTCCGAGCGGTTGGCATAGCCCAGCAGCTTCTCGTTATACTCAAGCTCACCCGCGATTTGACGCGGCGCGATGGTGAAGAGCGATTGACGCTCTTCCTGCCCGGCGAACAAATCGACGACCGCATCGATCGCCGCGACCTGATGGGGCAGCTCGGCTTCAAAGATAAATTTCATTGGTCGCCGATCAAATGCTGGCAATCTTGGCGATGCGATCGCCAAGCCGCTGGCGCAGGATCGCCGCGAGGTTCGCCTTGGTCGCCGCGCGGTTGCCGTTGGTGCCTAGCCCAGTATCCTTGAAATAGACCGTGGTCTGCACCGGATCGAGTTCGCTCACCCAATCGGCTATCCCCTGACCCAGCGCTTCGGCGTCCCCGGCACCGACGTTGCCCAGGCACACCATCAACGTACCGCCACCCAGCGCATAAACGGTCTGCCCCGCGATACCCTGCTTCTCCTCGGACAGAGTCAGGTCGATGCCGGTCTTAAGCAGTAGCTCGACCAGCAGGTCGTCCTCCGTGCGACCCGGCATCACATTATCAACGGCATCGAGGATGCTTGACTCTAAATCCTCCGCGTCCGGCTGCCACGGCTTTAGATTCGACGTGGCGAGCTTGTAGACCCGGAAGCCAGTATCGACCTTCGCGTCGGGATGCTCTTCATGCACTTTGTCGCCGGCGCGGCGAAGGCGTTCTTTCGTCAGCTCTGCAATATTCGCAGGTCTCTTTAGACGCTTGAGAAAGCTGTAGGCCGCCTTTTGCTCATTTGAGTCCTTATCCAAGGGCTCAGGCAGCTGCACTGCGATGAACCTTCGCCCGCAACCGTCAATTGCATTTTGTTTCATAGTTGCGTGAGCTGTAGTTCCTGATCCTGCAAAAAAATCAAGAATCACGTCGCCTTCCTCATAAGGTCGAGACGCGATAAAAGTGCTAATGAGACCAGTCGGCTTGGGATGCGAAAAAATGTTCTTTCCACCAAGCAAACCCTCAACCTCTACTCCACCATCGCTTTTCATCGAAAGAATTGATCGAAGAAGAAAGTCGTTGACGTCGTCCAAGTAAGTCACAGAGCTGGGTTGTTGATTCTCGTCTGGAGAAAACCATATTCTTCCACACATGTAAGACCCGTCATGAAGCTCCTTGACGTCCGAATACTTTCCATCGACGAAGCCGGCAGCTTCTGAGAACGTCTCTTTTTTCCAGCGCCAGCCACGGTCAGGAACCTTGACAGGATTTCCGCCGTTCGGGTGGGGAACATCGTAGTCTGGCCCATAACTGTTGGAGTTCGGCCAGCTCATATTGATCTTACCCCATAGACGGTATTTATCGTCTAGAGAGTTGTAGAGCGTAATTCCGCGATCGTACCCGTTCTTTTTGTATAGGTTCTTTATCTGTTCTTCAGCTTCATCTAAAGGAACTTGATTCCTTTTGAGAGATCCGACAAGATCATAAATTTCGGATATTCCCTCTTTCCCCATTTTAAATTCATGTCGAATAGAGGAATTCTTCACGTACACCATTATGAAATCATGAATATTTCCGATGCCCTTATCATTCTTGGGCACTCTTTTATTCCACGTTATACACTCAATAAAGTTCTCATCTCCAAAGACGTCATCACAAACCGACTTTAGGTTCGAAACTTCCTCATTAGCTATTGATATAAAAATAGCACCGGTCTCGCTAAGGAGCTCTTTTGCCAGCACCAGTCGCGGATAAATCATATTTAGCCAATCGGTGTGAAGACGGCCGGCTGCCTCACGATCGCTAGTCAGTGCTTCCCCAATCTCGCCAACCTGTCCCGTGATAGACAAGTAGTTGCCAATACTATCCCTATAATTGTCGGGATATACATAATCACTACCGGTATTATAGGGTGGGTCAATGTAAATAAGCTTTACTTTCCCCGCGTAAGAGCGGCGCAGCAGCTTCAAGACCTCGAGATTCTCGCCTTCGATGAGGATGTTCTGGGTTGATTCCCAGTTGACGCTGTCCTCCGGCGCGGGTCGAAGCGTGCCCAGGCTTGGCGTCAGCGCAAAAGCGCGCGCCCGGCGCTTCCCCCGCCAATTGAGGCCGTAGCGCTCCTCGTCGTTCTCCACGGCATCCCCGAGTAGATCTCGCAGCACGCTAAAATCGACCTTACCGTCGGTCACGATCTCTGGAAACAACGCCTTTAACCGAGCAATGTTGGCCGTGACGAGATCGCCGCTACCCGCTGCCTCGTCATCGCGGGCGATCTGGGGAATGGGGTCGCTGGTGTCAGTCACATTTATCTCCGTGCACGCTACCGGCGCGCATCTCTTAAAACACTATGGACAAGCGAAGGGAGCGTCGGCCAACTCCCCCGCGATGGCCTGAAGCCTATCCTTAAGCGCGCGCGCTTGATTGCCAAGCACGACCTGTTCGGCCAGCCGATTTTCCCGCTTTGCCGCTGAGCGGGTGGCGAGCCATTCGGCTTCAGCCTGCCCATAGCGGGCGAGGGCGTCGCGCCGTGCCATCACCAGCGCGGGATAGGCAAGGGGCTGGAATGGCGCATTAGTTATACGCGCGACTGCCAGCGCCTCGCCCCGTTCGATCAGCGCGCCATAAATGGCCGCAAGAGTAGTTTGCGGCAACGCGGGTAGTGCAAGGCTGCTCAGGAAGGCGGAGGTTGCCGTATCCGCTCTTTCCGTGAGATCTGGCACAACGATCAGCCGCTCAACGACCATCTGGTTTGCAACGCGCTCGGCTCGGCGTAGCGGCGCGACGCTCAGGCGGGTGCCGGCGTTTGCCGGCAGTGCTGTGGCAAGAATGATAGGCACTGGTATCGCGCGGTGGACCAGCGTGAGCAGCCGCTGAGTTGGTTCGACCCGCGCGGTCATAGCCAGCAACTGGATAGCTGGGACAGGTCGCTCACCATCGGTGCCTGCCGCAATCCCTACCGTGCCCGGCGACAGCGTCGCCCACCAGTCGAGCCGCTCGATCGCGCTGTCGATCAGCTTGCGATCAGTAGGATTAGCCGCGCTGTGCTGCGCCAGCACGTCCTTCGGCAAACGCCGCATCGGTGCCCCCATCGGCGGGAGCGCGAGCGCGGCCCGAACATCGGCGGGCGTGACCATCATGCGGGCGGAAGGATCGCCAGCCAGCAGACGACCTCCCAATCGTCCAGCCCGCTCTCGCCGCCCGAACCCTCGATTCCGCCGGTGGTAAACAGGCTTTCGACTGCGCGCTCCTCGGCTTTGCCGGTGACGCCACGGATGGCAGCGGCGAGCAATCCTTGCCATGTTTCCATCGCGTCGCCACCACGGGTCTCGGCATCGAAGCGCATCCAGGCTTCGGCCTGTCGGTCTGCCGGTGTCGCGGCAGCGAGGCGCAGTAGGTCCAGCATCCGCTTAGGTTGGCTGTGCGGCAGGATGATCTGATCCTCTACACCGATGTAGATCAGGGCATGCGGGAACAGCGGATCTCCTTTCGCGATCGACCGCTCGGCCGACGGCGTTGCTGCACGTAGGACGAACAGCGCGCCGGGCGGAAAATCATCGCTAGCAAAGACGGGCGAATAGGTGCCGAGGAGCTGCTTGCTAAGGGTTACGCGCTGGTCGGGCGACAGGCGGGCCAGATCCAGTCGCAGGTCATTGAGCGTTAGATCGGTGATGGACACACCCGAGGACAGATCCTCCAGATCGACCACGCGCGATTGTAGCGTTTCGAGCTGCTGACGGCGATATTCCAGGTCGTTCATCTGATTGCCCGCTTGCGCCTCAATCAGGTTCTCCTCGCCCGTTGCCGAGACGTCGAGGAGCATCATCTTGCCTGACACGCTACGCTCCAGGCCGATGTAGCTGTCCAGGTCCATGTTCGGCCAGAAGTTGACGAGCTTAATGACAGCGTTGGGCGAGCCAAGGCGATCGACGCGGCCGAAGCGCTGCACGATGCGGACGGGGTTCCAGTGAATGTCGTAATTCACAACGCAGTCGCAATCCTGCAGGTTCTGACCTTCGGAGATGCAGTCCGTGGCTATGATCAGGTCGATCTCCTCCTCGTCGGTCAGGGCTTCAGGGCGCGACCGCGCGCGAGGCGCGAAGGCGGTGAGGATCGAGCCGAGGTCGGCGGTCAGCTTCGGATGGGTTGTCTTGTTGCGGCCCGACCCCGTCACCAACGCCATGCGGCGCGGATAGTCCGCACGCAGCTCTTCATAGAGGTAGGCGGCCGTATCTGCGAAGGCAGTGAAGACTAGCAGCTTCGAATTTCCGGGGTTGAATGGCTCGGCAAGCTTGGCGGCGATTAGCGCCTTCAAGTCGGCGAGCTTGGCGTCGCGTTCCGCGGTGACGCTTTGCGCCTGTGCGTGGAGGCGCGCGAGCCGATCTCGATCCTCTGCTAGATCCTGACGCCAACGGACGAGGTCTGCATCGCTCAGCAGAACGCGGACATTGCGTCCAACCCCGAGCTGATCGAAGGCAGGATCGTCATCATCCAAATCGTCGATCGAAGGTGCGGTTACGCTGTCGTCATGAGCATCGATGCGAGCGATCAACGCTTCAACCACCTCGAGCTGACGGCCGATCGTAAGCGCAAAGGCATGGACCGAACTCTCCATGCGCTTGAGCAAATTAACCCGCAGCAGCGCAGTCAGGCTTTCCTCGCGGTCGAGCTGGCGGAACACGCTGGCGCCGCCCCCAGCGCCGGCGACATCCTGATTGTAGCGCCGCTCGTAGGCCGGGCGGCGATCCTCCAGAACATAACGGAGGGGCGCGAAGGCTGCGAGCTTCAGCCGGCGGATCTCGTTGTTGACTTCGACGATCGCGGGGAACGAGCCGGTGAGGTCGACGTCTGACTTGATGTTCGTCGGTGCCAGCTTTTCAGGAAAAGTTCCGGTTTCGGCGGTGCCGTAGTAACGTTCGATATGCTTGCGGCTGCGCGCGATTGTGAGCAGGTCGAGCAGCCGAAAATAGTCGAAACCTAGCATCTCGAGTAGTTTGGCAGGTGTTCGGACCGGTTCCGGGAGTTGCTGCCATCGGTTAAACTGGCCCTGCGCGATACGGATGGTCCCAGCAATGCTCGCGATGCCGTGTCCGGCCAGAGCCTGATCGTGACCCTCCGTAGCGAAGGCAATCTGGTTCTTGAGGTCGTTTAGGCGGTTGTTCACCGGGGTAGCCGACAGCATTAGCACTCGCGTCTTCACGCCCGCCTTCACAACGGCATTGAGCAGCTTGTCATACCGGCTCTCTCGATCGCCTTTGCCGGCGGGGCGGTTACGGAAATTATGGCTCTCGTCGATGACGACTAGGTCGTAATTCGCCCAATTTATGTTGCTGAGGTCAATATCGCCGGACTGACCCCCTTCGCGCGACAGATCGGTATGGTTCAACACATCGAACGCGAAGCGGTCGGCGGCCAGCATGTTGCGGACGTCATTGAGCGTCCAGAGCGTCCAATTCTCACGCAGGCGCTTGGGAGCGAGGACAAGCACCCTGGCATTGCGCAACTCAAAATATTTGATGACGCCCAGCGCCTCGAAGGTTTTGCCTAGGCCAACACTGTCAGCGATGATGCATCCGCCGAAGCGTTGCAGTTTGTCGATGGCGCCGATGACGCCGTCTTTCTGAAAGCGATAGAGCTTCGACCAAATCTGAGTCTCGCGTATCCCGGTAGCGGGGTCGACGATGCGCGACTCATCTGTGCCGGCCTCCATCTCGGCAAAGAGCTGGTTCAGCGCCTGCGTATAGACGGCAGCAGCCGCGTGATCGGCTGCGGCGGCAGTGACGGCGTCGGTCAGAGCGACGACTGCTGGCCCTTCCGGGTTCGCCGCGTTCCATTCCGTTTCATACCACTGGGTGACCATGCCCAGCTCCACTTCGTTCTCGGTCTGCTGCACAAATCCAAGCCTGGATTGCGGAGAAAGGCCGAGACCGCCGGTGGTCAGGCTGCAATTGCCGATAATGGCACCCCGCCGGGTAAGGAGCACCGCTTGCGCAGGGGGCAGGCGCGTCTGTCGGATTTCCGCAGCCGCGAGCGCTCGTGCGAGCGCAGTAGACATTGCCCGGCTTTGAAGGCGATTACGGCGGACCCGATCGCCGTCGTCCCCACTAAGGAGCGTATCTGTCGTTGCGCCCAGCAGGACGCGCCCAAGCGCTTGAGGACCGCCTTCCAGCGCGGACTGCGCCCCGAAAATTGAGATCTGGTCAGTAAGAACGTTGAGCATCTCGCCCTTGAATTTCTTCAAGATTTCGAATGCCCGCTCACTTCCCGTATTTCCGACTAGCCGCACCTAATAGCCTCCAGCCCAATGCGGGCACCTTGATATTTCTGTTCTTGACGACGACCGGCTAAAACAGCGAGCCAATGCGGATACTGGACCTAAGCTTCTACTAAGATCAGGTAACTATGTGTTCTTCCGCGCTTATTGCTTCCTGCTCAGGCGCCGGTAAGTGTCGATAGAGCGTCGGGACCGATACGCCGATTGTCGGTGCGATCTCGCGGATAGTCATTCCCGAGGCCAAGAGCTTCCGCGCTGCCTCGAGACGTTTGGGTGTCATCACCGTCTTCCGACCGCCGACCCTCCCCTCCCGCCGGGCTATGATCAGCGCGGCAGTGGTGCGCTCGCGATTAAGGTCGCGCTCCATCTCCGCCATTGCCGCCAGGATGTGGAAGACGAGCTTGCCCGCTGTCCCAGCGGTGTCGATCCCGTCAGTGATTGAGCGAAGTCCGAGACCACGATCGGTCAGATCGGCCGCAAGGTCGACGAGGCCTTTCATCGTTCGGCCGAGGCGATCGAGCTTCCAAACCACCAGCACGTCGCCAGCGCGCGCGTGCGACAGCGCTTCAGCCAGGCCGGCGCGGTTCGCCTTTGCTCCGCTCGCTTTGTCGGAAAAGGTTCGTTCACAGCCGGCGTTGCGCAACGCTTCGAGTTGAGGTGTCAGATCCTGTTCGGGTGTGGAGACCCGCGCATAGCCAATCAGCATGAACCGTTCTCAAAACTCATGTTACGCGACTATCACGACCCACCCCATTCGAGAAAGTGTTTTGATACGCCCGCGAAGCTTGCTAGACGTTCTCACATGGTCGCGTATCAAAATCGATCGTCTTTGAAGTCTACTCTCAGATTGGCGCGGACAGGGCGCGATATAAAGTGGCGTAGTGGCAGTTGAGCAGTTTGGAAGCCTCACGGACTGACTTTCCTGCGCTGACCAACTCCTTTCCCAGGGCAACCTGATCCGGGGTTAGCTTGGGCGGGCGGCCGAAGCGTACGCCCCTTGCCTTCGCAGCTATTCGACCGCTGCTTGTGCGCTGATGAATGAGTTCACGCTCGAACTCCGCAATACCAGCGAACACGGTCAGCACCATCCGACCAGCAGGTGACGTTGTGTCCGCCCATGGCTCGGCAAGCGAGCGAAGCCCAGCTCCCGCCTCCTTCAGCTTCTCCGCGATATCGAGCAGGTCACGGGTTGACCGTGCAAGCCGGTCGAGGCGGGTCACAATCAAAACGTCGTCGTCGCGGATTTGGTCGAGCATTCGTGCGAGCTCAGCGCGGTCGCGCTTCGCACCCGAGACCTTCTCCTCGAAAACGCGCTTGCAGCCGGCTTCCTTCAACGCCGCGCGTTGAAGCCGGAGGTCTTGGTCATCAGTCGAGACGCGTGCATAGCCGATCAGCATGTTGCGAATATGCCTCGAAACTAAAAAGATTTGCAACGGACATTCGCAACACAGGTGCTCGAGGCAAAAACCTGCGTCCGGCTGCTGTTGCGAAACTTAGGAGTTTAGCGACCCAGCTGCTTTCGCCGTCGTTTAATCGCGACCTTGGATCCAGGGCGTGGAGGCATGAATCATTCTTGTAGCGATGAAGGAGCCGCTCCGGGGGTGATGAACAGAAGCAATCGCCTGTCCATAGTCGCTGAGTGTATACGTATGCCAGGTGCAGGGTCGTTTACGCGGACGGGCTGCGGTGGTTCAGGCGGTCGGACGAGCGGGTGCGTGCCACCGCGCCTGTCTTCGCTTCGATTTCCAGGTCCATCATGCGCTCGGCCGCAAACGCCAGCATCTCACGCACCAGATCCGCATCCGCCTCTTGCTCAACCAGATCGAGCAGGCCATTTTGGCATCGATCTCGCCGTCTTATCCAGGTTCGAGTTCGCATCCGAACCCTATCTGAAGATCGGCGATCGCCACCTTATTCTAGTTCTGGGAAGGCCGCGCTATTCCCGATCAACGATGGAAGGTCGGCCGTGCGTATTTGGCAGTGCTGGGCATCTTCATGGCACTCTATTATGGATTGCATCCGCTGTCGGTCTCGCTTTGAGGGCGTTATGGAGGCTAAAATGGCAACCCAACCGACGAAATCCGGCGACTCCGCGTGGCAGGGTAAGGAACAACGCCAGGCAATCCGCCTTATCGTGGATTGGGCAGCATCGGTATCGGCTGCCCCCTTCGACACCAAGGTGGTTCACGTTACCGATTGCACTATCTGGGGTTGTCGCATCGAGACCGACCTGGCGATTGCGATCGGCACCTTCGTGAACATCTCCATTCCACAGTTCACAGAGGTATGCGGCTGGGTCGCATGGAGCAGCCCCGAGGCCATGGGGATCGATTTTAGCCACCCGCTACGGAGCAGAGTTCTGGACTACCTGATGGAGCGAAACGATTCGTCGGAGGCGTGTTCGGATCGAGACTAGGTTCCGCCTTCGGAACCGATTGGCGATACCGACCGGCCTGGGCGATTTATCGAAAATTGAAACCAATTAGGACTGCGGTACATTTGATGGTGACAGCCGCTTGATAGCGCGCCGGAGTGGAGATAGCCGTGACCGAAACCCAGAGCCGACTGTATTTACGGCCGCTGCATCCGCTTTACGGCATTCTTCTCGCTTTTCCGATCGCACTGTTCAGCACCGGACTGGCGTCGGATATCGCCTATCTCAAGACTGCCGAAATGCAGTGGTCCAACTTCGCGTCATGGGCGATTGCCGGAGCCTTGGTTTTTAGCGCGCCGATCGTCGCATGGGCGGCGCTTGGACTGGTTTGGCATCGGCGTCCGCGGGCGATGCTCTATTTCGGCTTGATCGCAGTGATGTGGATCGCAGGTTTGATCAACGCCTTCCAGCATAGCCATGATGCCTGGAGTTCGGTTGGAACACTCGGTCTGCTTCTTTCCATCTTGACCACCGTCCTCGCGCTGGTCGCTAGCTGGATCGCATTTTCCCTTGGTCGCAGCCGGGAGATCGTACGATGACCGCTTGGTTCATCACCCCTGTAGCGCTCGTGCTGGCGCTTACCGCCTGCGGCAGTGCGCCTGACGCCGATCAGACCGGCGCCGTCCCAACACTGCCCAAACAGAATGAGACCCTGCTCCCACCGATGAAGATTGCCAAGCCGGTAGGTTGGGGGAGCACGTTGCCGACAGTGCCGGCAGGGTTCTCGATCACACCAGTTGCAACGGACCTTAAGATCCCCCGGCAGATGCTCGTATTGCCGAATGGCGATATTCTCGTCGCAGAAGGGACCGGCGGAAATGAATCGGTACTTCGTCCCAAGGATCTGATCGCGGGCTACATCAAGAGCCTGGGCAAGTCCGGTACCAAGGGTGGCAATCGGATTACGCTGTTGCGCGATACCAATGGCGATGGCCGCGCAGACGTACGAACTGTCTTCATCGACGGACTTGACGCGCCATACGGCTTGGCCTTCGTCGACGGCAGTCTTTATATCGCCAACCAGGGGGCGTTACTGCGATTTGCATACCGCGACGGTGAGACGCGGATTACGACGCCCGGTGTGCTGGTCACATTGCTGCCCTCTCGCGTCAACCATCATTGGACCAAGTCTCTCGCGGCAAGCGCCGACGGCACGAAGCTGTACGTCGGCATCGGTTCGAACAGCAACATCACCGAGCGAGGGATGGAAGTCGAAGAGGATCGCGCACGGATCTGGGAGATCGATCGGGCTTCGGGGGCTCACCGCGTCTATGCGACAGGCCTGCGCAATCCGACCGCGCTTGCGATCAATCCGCAGACGAACGCGCTTTGGGCCGTCTCCAACGAACGCGATGAGTTGGGTGCCCGCCTCGTACCCGACTACCTGACCTCGATCCGGCCGGGCGGCTTCTACGGCTGGCCGTACAGTTACTGGGGTCAGAACGTGGATCCGCGGGTCCATCCCCAAAACCCGACGATGGTCGCAAAGGCGATCGCGCCCGATTACGGGCTTGGATCACACGTCGCCGCACTGGGTGTAACGTTCGTGACGGGTGCGGGTCTGGGTAATGGCTATGCGCAAGGCGTGTTCGTCGGTGAGCACGGCAGCTGGAACCGCCAGGACTTGGCCGGTTACAAGGTGGTCTGGATCCCGTTTGCTGGCGGCAAACCTTCAGGCAAGCCGCGCGACTTCGTTACAGGCTTCATTAATGCACAGGGGCAAGCGCGGGGGCGGCCGGTCGGCGTTCTTTTCGACGCTCGGACCGGCGCGTTGTTGGTAGCCGACGACCTGTCGAACACCGTGTGGCGGATCGCGCCGACAGCAACGCGCTAGAAAGAGAAGGTAACGTCGGTGAACCCGTAAAGGGTATCACCCGTGGCGGGTGCGTTCGGTGCCAGAGTCAGGAAACGCCCCTTAGCAAGATAAACCGCTCCCGCCGCAAGCCTGACGCGATCGGGAATGAGGTCGTGGGTGACGCCGACCTCGAGCTGGTGGCCGGCGAACTTGCCGGCGCTACCGGTTTCGTCTTGCACCCCGGTATCGGCGAAGCTGTCCTGCGCCCGGCTCAAAAATCCGGCCCGGTAGCTGATGAAGCCTTCTGTAAGGTCGCTCGGTTCGAGCTCCAGGCGGATCGCAGGCGAGCTCATGTTCGATCGCTGGAACAGGCCGTACAGATCGGTCGGACCGTATTCTCGTCGTGCGCCGAACAGCGTGTCGAACCGTCCGAGCTTACCGACTTGGCCGCTATCGCCGCTCGCCAGATCATACTGCACGGCGATGCGCGGCGACCAGTCAGCGGCAAAGGTGTATCCGGCTTCGAGGTGAAGGAAATACGCAGAGACGTCGAGATTTATACGATCGGCGTCGTCGTCGGAGGCGCGCGCGCGACCGGTCTGGTACGTCGCCTCTATCTCGTAGTCCGCGGTCGCCTTGCCTGGCTTGCGCGTCAGGCGAATGCCTGGTGTGAACAGACGTCGGTTTGTGGTGGCGAACAGCGGCGTGTCCCGCTCGGTCAGGCCGAACGCGTAGACCTGCAAGCTTCCGCCGAGCATGCCGCTGCGCGTGAACGAGCCGCCAAAAAATTGCAGGTCGGTGCCTTCGTGATCGAGTACGATTGCATTGCGCCGCACGCGCGCCGGCGTATCCGGAAGCCGGCTTTGCGGCATCGTCCAGAAGAACAGTGCTTCGTCACCACGCTTGTTCGACCAATCCAATTTCGCGCCGGTGAACGAGTTGGTGGTGTTACGGAACCGCTGCCGTGCCATGAACCGCCGGGCACCCAGATCCTGCGTGAAGCGACCTGCGGTGATCCGGCTCGTCGTGTCGCGCCCCAACGCGTCGCCGAGTTGATAGCCGACATAAGCCTGAATAGGCTCCAACGCATTAACCTCGCCTGTTCGTGTCGACGACCGGTCACGTTCCAGATAGCCGCGTACGTCCCAGATCTCGCCGCCGATAAACAAGGGTCCGGGATGGTAATCGATCGCCAGCGTCGTACGGATCGACAATAGTTGGTCGCGGTCTGCGGCGTCTGGACGGAACTGCCCGTCGATGGCCTCGATCCGCGGACGGATGCTTGCCGTGATCGTCAGATCCTCAGGCGCCCCCAGTGCGCGGTGCAGCGGCGTCTCGTCGCCACGCGCCCATATTCTCGAGGGAGCGGTCGCGGACGCGAATAGCATTAAAGCATAAACGGGAGGTCGCATTGACTGAATAACCGCGGCAACGTCTTGGGCATTTGCCATTGGGGTTTTCACAGTCAGCTGAATTTATTGATTATACCGCTATAACCTTCGTTCGATGCTGAGGCTAGCGAACGGGCGTGATCGACTGCGCCCGTCGCTGCCATCAGCCGGGTGAAGCGGCAGAACCAGCCAGTAGTCCACCGTCGATGCTCACCTCCGTCCCTGTGACGTAGGTCGCCTCATCCGAAGCCAGCATTACCGCAATGGCCGAGACTTCATCGGGCATCCCGAACCGCTTGAGCGGCGTATCCGCGACTAGCGCCTGCATCTTGGCGCCCCGATCAGGACTGCTGCCCAGCATCGGCTCCCAGATCGGCGTGAGGATGGCGGCCGGATGGATCAATTTGCAGCGAATCTTCCAACCCTGTTGAGAGCAGTAGAGCGCGACCGTCTTGCTGTGGTTGCGGATCGCTGCCTTGGACAAGGCATAGGCCGCAGCGGCGGGGATGCCGACCAGCCCCGAGCGGGAGGATATGTTGATAATCGAACCAGCCCCCGCAGCCTTCATCGCGCCGATCGCGTAGCGACAACCGAGGAACGCCCCGTCGAGGTTGACCCGGTGAACATCGCGCCAGTCCGCTAGGCTGGCGTGTTCCGGGTCGTGCGGTGCCATGCCCGCTTCGAACCCCGTCACGCCAGCGTTGTTGACGACCACGTCGGCTACTTTTGCCGCATGCAAAATGTTCAATAAATCACGCGTGTTGCGGGCGAGGCGATCGGTGGACGTCACCATCAGCACGTCGCCGGCATCGAGGGCGCCGACCGCGCGCTTGAGTTGCGGACGTTCGGCCGTCCCGCCGCTGACCTTCTCCTGATATATCTTCGCGCAGCCGGCCACGCCTAGCTGGGCGAGCTGCTGCGCAGGTCTTGGCCGGCGGATGAGACGCGTGCGTAGCCATAAATCATGCCCACAATGTGCACTGGATTTATGCATCACGGAAGCACCCGCTTTGGTGCGGTTTTTCATCTAAATGCAAAACTTGTGCAGACAGCAGCCACGTTGTCGCTTGTAGCGCTACCTGCTGGTCAGGGTTGCGAATTCGCGCTCGGGGACGGGGCTGACGTTTAGCAGGCAAGTAAGGGTCTCCTGCTAATAGTCAGCCAAAAATTGAAGCTGTTCGAACAGCTTCACGATTTCGGCTTGGCTGCGCGACAATCAGTTCATAGCGCCGGCATAGACAGTGCGGATTTCGTCTGCTGCCACGGCTGTGATCGGTGCCTTGACGCCAAGGCGACAAAGCACCGATCATGCATCTCCAAGAGTCTCCCACACTATGCCCGTTCCTCTACAATCCGGGCATTGCTCGCCATCGATGCGACCAGTTCCGCCACATCGGCGGCATGTATTCTCGCCGGTCTGGATGGCCTCGCCTGAGGCCTCGTCTCCCGGCTTTTGGTTCGGTGTCATGCGATCATCATCCTGGTTGAGGCTTTTCCGTTCGCGATCATGCCGTCAGGCTCGTTCCAACAGCAGCGCCAGGCCTTGGCCGACACCGATGCACATGAAGGCCAGGGCATAGCGCCCGCCCGTCCGGTGGAGCTCCTCGACCGCCGACATCGCGATCCGCGCGCCCGACATGCCGAGCGGATGCCCTAGCGCGATCGCGCCGCCGTTGCGATTGACGCGCTCGTCCGCCGGATCGATCTCTAGGTCGCGCAGCACGGCTATCGCCTGGCTGGCAAAGGCTTCGTTGAGTTCGATCACATCCAGCTGGTCAAGAGCGATCCCAGTCCGGGCGAGCAGCTTGCGGGCTGCTTCGGTTGGGCCCACCCCCATGACGCGCGGTGCTACGCCTGCGGCCGCCATACCGAGAATGCGTGCGCGTGGCACAAGTCCGTGGCGATCCACGGCAGCTGCCGATGCGACCAGCATGGCCGCCGCTCCGTCGTTGACGCCCGAAGCATTGCCAGCCGTCACCGTGCCGTCCGGGCGCACCACCGGCTTCAGCCTCGCTAGCGCTTCCCGGCTGGTAGAGCGCGGATGCTCGTCGTGGTCGAACCGCACCGGCTCGCCCTTGCGCTGGGGAACCATGACGGGAACAATTTCCGCTGCGAGCCGGCCGCTCGCCTGTGCCACGGCCGCCTTTTCCTGGCTGCGCAGCGCGAATGCGTCCTGGTCCTCGCGGTTGACGCTCCACGCCTCTGCGACGTTCTCCCCCGTTTCCGGCATTGAGTCGACGCCGTAGAGCCGCTGCATCGCTGGGTTGACGAAGCGCCAGCCGATCGTCGTGTCCTCGAGGGTCTGCGTGCGAGCAAAGGCCGCCCCTGCCTTGCCCATCACGTAGGGTGCCCGGCTCATGCTCTCGACGCCGCCAGCGATCAGCAGATCGGCGTCGCCTCCCCGGATCGCGCGAGCAGCCGATCCGATCGCGTCCAGCCCGGAGCCGCACAGCCGGTTCAACGTCGAGCCCGGCACGACCTCCGGCAAGCCCGCCAGCAGCACCGCCATGCGGGCGACGTTGCGATTGTCCTCGCCGGCCTGATTGGCGCAGCCCAGGATCACGTCGTCCACCGCCGCCCAGTCGACGCGGGGGTTGCGCTCCTTCAGCGCCGCGATCGGGAGGGCGGCCAGGTCATCGGCGCGAACGGAGGAGAGCGCGCCGCCGAAGCGGCCGATCGGCGTGCGGATCGCATCGCACAGGAAGGCGTCGGTCATGCTGGGTCCTTGTCGAGTCCGGCGATGATCTTCCCCGCTTCGGCAAACGCCGTGTTGGCCGCGGGCACGCCGGCGTAGATCGCGGTTTGCATCAGTGTTTCCTTGAGTTCGTCGCGGGTGAAGCCGCCGCGTTCCAGGCCGGTGCGCACATGGAGAGCGAACTCCTCCCAGCGGCCCAGGCTGGCAG
>Ga0308158_10002357_pt1 | contig 18025 bp, 12 predicted proteins | sample PhyBR2_FD_201038 | JGI IMG/M metagenome (GOLD analysis project Ga0308158, IMG submission 201038) | Phyllosphere microbial communities from UC Gill Tract Community Farm, Albany, California, United States - DLSLB.R2 | ecosystem: Host-associated > Plants > Phyllosphere > Unclassified | place: USA...
CGGGAGTGCGGACAGGGCGAGCAGGGCGCCGGCGGCGGCGAGGGCGGCGGCGAGGGCGCAGCGGCGGCGTGCGGTGTTGACTGGGTTCGAGAGCAGGTGCATGTGGTGGCGTAAGCGAGAGTTGTAAATCAGAATCATTATCATCTGCAGGCTGTGGAAAAGTTTGTCAACATGTGACAAGCGCCAGCCTCGCCGGGACCGTGCGCCTCGACTGCGCGCCGTACAACGACGCTCGCGTGTCGCGCAGGCGGCAAGCGCCACAATGCGCATTTGTGGTGCAGCTCATACGCGGACCAAATCCTGGGCAGGCTCCTCCCTTTCCGGGTAGCACGCCATCGTCCGGTCCGGATAGTGTCTGTCACCTTTATAAGAGCAACTGCGATCGAATCGATTAAATCGATGCGTTAATACGAATCCAGTCTGATATGTATCCTGTGTCGTGCATCTTTACCCTTGCCAAGGCATTGCATGCAGTCGCTGCGAAGCTGAATATCTATCGAATATCTCGATGCGTTTATTTCCACGTGCTTTCCGATCTTCTTCAGGCGCGCTTTGGGCCAGGAAAGGATTATGTTGCCGGTGCGCGAGTTTCACACGTCGCATGCGCTTCTTGTCCTTAAAAATACCTAAATAAATTCGATGTAAATACGACACGTTGCAACCTTAATCAATTTGCATAAGGTATAGTTATTCATGCCAAGCTCGTGTGACCGTACATTGTCATATATCGCTATCCATTGACCGATAGCAGATGCTTGCTCGCTTTATGCAATTTAAAGAACATGTGTCCTAGGCCTTATAACATCTCGAGTATAAGTGAAAGTATGCATATGGACATCATTGGCCAAACAAATGCCGGGATGAGCAAGGATAGGGAAAACCGGGCACATGCAGTCTTTGATACATTGGAGAGGACGCATTTCAATGAACGAATGCCGCGGATCAGTTTGAAGCAATGGCGACTGTTCCATGCAGTTATCGATAATGACGGTTTCGTCGGGGCCGCGAACAAGCTGCACATCAGCCAGTCATCGATCAGTCATGCACTGGCCAAGCTCCAGGATCAACTCGGTGTGCCATTGCTGACTTTAAAAGGTCGCAAGGCACAGATAACCGAAGAGGGCAAGACCTTGCTGGCACGCTCGCGCGATCTGCTGCGGCAGGCTAGCCAACTCGAGAAACTTGGCGAATTCCTGCGCATGGGCACCGAGCCGCACATACGGCTTGTCATCGAGCCGAATTACCCGGCCGAGCTCTTGATCCGCACATTCAATGAACTAAGTACCCAATCGTCAAACCTTCGGCTGAATGTGAAGGAAACCTACTTTGCGGAAATCCGGCAGTTGATGTACCAGGATGAAGCCGATCTCGCGATCAGTACCGAAACCTTGTCCGGCTTTACGAGCGATAAACTGATCGAGCTGGAACATATCGCGATTGCACCCTCGGACAGCCCCTTGTTCAAAATGAACAGGGGCATCACGGATGAGGACCTCGCCCGTTGTCTCCAGATCATGTTCTGCGTTGGAGGCCATGACGCAGAGTCGCTCGGCGTAGGACGCTCGTCCCGGGGATTGCCCGCCTGGAGGGTCAGTAGCCTGGACAGTGCAGCAGACGCATTGCGCTTCGGACTCGGCTATGCGTGGTTGCCAAGGTATCGCGTCCAGGGATGGCTCGATGATGGCTGGGTGCGCATGCTTCCGCTCGACTCCGGCGCCAGCTACACGGTTCAGATGTACCTTACCCGTGGCCACGCCGTCGTCCCCGGCTCGAGCGCGCAGCGCTTCGCCGACGCCTTGCATGCATTAACGAACGAGCACGCCATGAGGCCGGAACCGGGTCCGGCCGGCGGTGCGGCGCCGGAATTCTACAGCGTGTGATGCCGGCGGCGCCCCAGTCAGGACGCAGCCCAGCAGGGCCGTTCGTGCCGCCACGGCGGTGACAGCGACAGAGAGGGAAAGAACGGGAGCGGGGTATGGACAAGAACTCGGACAAGTACGCGCAAGCGTTACGCATGAGAGACCAGCGCCAGTCCATGGAAGGGGTAAGCCGGCTTGGTAGCGTTCTTGGCAACGTGTGGCTGATCGGTAGCGTCTTCATCGTGGTCAGCGCGCTCGGGATCATGCATGCCCTGACCATGACGCCCTTGTATGAGGCCAGCACGGTCATCCAGATCAAACGCAATGCGGGGGACGCCAGCGATTTCCATACCCAGGCGAATGTCCAGACCGAGATGGAAATCCTGAAATCACGCGCGATACTTACACGCGTGACGGAGCGCCTGCAACTCGACATCACGCTCGACCCGGCGCCGGTGACGCTCATGGACGTCCTGCGCCGCTTGCAGGAGCGGGAGCAGTTGGCGCACGGGGTGGAATCTCCCCGTGCCCAGGTGCAGATTGCCCGCTTCGACCTGCCAGGAACGCTCCTTGCAGTCCCCTTCACCATGACGATGCAGACGGGGGATGCGTTCCATCTGGCCAGCGAGGAACTCGGTATCGGCGCCGATGGTATGGCAGGAACCCCGCTCAGGATGGCTTCACGATACGGCCCGATCGAGCTCCTGGTCGGCAGCAGCGCCGCCGTCCCTGGAACCCAGTTGGTCGTGCGCCGTATTTCGCCGGCGCAGGCGACGGAACAGTTACAGCGTGCGCTCGTGGTCAACGAAAATGCCAAGCAATCCGACGTGATCAAGCTGACATTGCAAGGCGCCAGCCCGCAATCGATGAGCCGTATTCTCGGCGCCATCGTGGCCGAGTACAGGCAGCGGCGCCGGTCGGAGCAGGACGCGGAAGCAGCCGAACTGTCTGCATCGTACGACCGGCAACTCCGGGCGGCAGAGGCGGCAGTGCAGGAGGCGGACAGGCACTACGCCAGCCTGCTGCGGCGTTCGGGCGTGCGCGACCCGGAAGCCGAGGTCCAGTTGTTGTTGCAGCAGTCGGGCGCGCTCGAAGTGCGCCTGGCCGCCGCGCAGCAAAGGAAAGCCGAATTGTCGGCCAGGATCGGTAGCAGCCATCCGGACATGCAAGCCATCGACGGGCAAATCGCCGAAACGGGCCGGGTATTGGGCCGCAACGCGGCCAGGTATGCTTCGTTGTCCGCAGCCACGCGCGAGCTGGCGCAAATCCGGCGCGAGAAGCAGGTGCTGGACGAGGCTGCGCTGGCATTGGCCAACCAGCGCAGCAAGTTCGATGCCGCTACCTTGTCGGGGCGCGACGACGTCAGGGTACTCCAGCAGCCGCAATCCTCGCTGCGCCCGGTCACGATGGGCCTGTCGACGATGCTGATCCTGTCTTGCTGCGCCGGGATTGCTGCCGGCCTGCTTGCATCGTTTATCAGGAACTTCTTCCTGCAGCGCAAGCGGCCAGTCCTGCCGACGCAAGGTCATACCCGCTTCCGCCTGATTGCACAGGGCCGCCCCGGCTGAATGCTATCGCGTTCAAACAATCTCCCCCGTTCTGATAACTGCAGCTGGAAATCGTGTTGCCTTGAAAAAGGCAGGACAAAGGCATTCATTTGCGCGAACTGGATTCGCGAATAGTGAATCCGGTATCACTGCCGCAATCGATTCGAATATCTCCGAAAAATCACTGCAGGAAACATATCTGCAACCGTCACATATACATGCCAAAAATATGTGTAAATGAATCGATTTTTTGCACTTTTTATGCAATGTGCAATCCGCTAGAGTTTATTTTGATTCATTGATTCGCACGTGGGTGGGAATTGTCTAGAAGGTTCGCCAAGGAGTTGTCATGTCTAATGCAATTGCGTTTTATGGTATTGGATCAGTTCCACTGCAATTACACGCTTTTCCATTCTTGCCGAATTTGCTGATGGCATGGTTGGTGAGTTTCCTGGTATGCATCGTGATTGTCGCCACGCAGCGCTGGCATGGGCGCTTTTCCCTTGATTCGGATACCGGCGGGGTGCAGAAAGTCCACAAGAAATCGGTGCCGCGCACGGGTGGTCTTGCCTTGTGCGCCGGTGTACTCGCCGCTGCCTGTGTCGACGCGTTCGCAACACCCACGGCGAGTGCCGCAGGGCAGGCCGGAACCGGGATGCTTCTGCTGTTGATCGCATCGGCTCCGGCTTTTTCCTCGGGTGTCATGGAAGACCTGACCAAGGCCGTGACGCCCAAAAAGCGGCTGCTTGCCATCCTTGCCAGTGCCTGTCTCGCCGTCTGGCTGCTGGGAGCGTCGCTGCCCCGTGTCGATGTGTGGGGCCTCGATGCGATGCTCGTCTTCGTTCCTTTCTCGGTCGCGATGACCGTATTCGCCGTCGCGGGGATTACCAATTCGATCAATATCATCGACGGTTTCCATGGCGTTGCCGGCATCGCGATCGTGATCATACTCACTGGCATGGGCATTATCGCGTGGCGCTGCGGCGATATGTTGATCGTCCAACTGGCAGCCACTGCCATCGGCGCCACCATCGGGTTCCTGATGCTGAATTACCCGACAGGCCGCCTGTTCATGGGCGATGGCGGCGCCTATCTTCTCGGATTCCTGGCAGCGGAGATTGCGATATTGACGCTCATGCGCAATCCCGGCATCAACGCATGGCAGATTCTCGCTATTTATGCGTACCCGGTCATCGAGGTGTTATTCAGCATCTACCGCCGCACAATGATCTACGGCACGCAGGCCAATGCGCCCGATCGCCTGCACCTGCATTCGCTCTTTTACCGCCGCTGTGCCCGGCAGAGAATCCGGGCAAGAAAACATCCGTGGATGTGCAATGCAGGGGTCGCGTGTTTCATTGCGGCCTGGATCGGGAGCGCGACCGCATTGTCCCTGTTCTTCGGCGATCGCATTCCCGCCGCGTTCGTCCTGGTCCTGTTCCAGGTCGTGCTCTACGTCGCCGTGTACATGCGGCTGGTACGCGGTCACTGGGGGCACTGCCGGCATCCGGCGGTCATCCTCGGCTTACGCCCGCAACCGCGGCATGCCGACGTCGACGGCGCGCTGGCGGGCAGCCCCTTCGCTGTTGGCTGACAGGAGGAGCGACGCCATGCACACCCTCGAAGACATCGCGCACGACATGCAATCCCGTCCCCGCAAGTGGCTTGTCACGGGCTGCGCGGGTTTCATCGGCTCGAACCTGACCGAGTACCTGCTGCGGCATGACCAGACCGTGGTCGGACTCGACAATCTGTCGACCGGCCATATTCGCAATCTCGACGATGTGCGCGATCTCGTCAGCGCGGATCAGTGGCGCCGCTTCGGGTTCATCCAGGGCGACACCCGCGACAGCGGGGCGTGCCGGCATGCGATGGCGGGCGTGGACAAGGTCCTGCACCAGGCGGCGCTCGGTTCGGTGCCACGCTCGATCGAGGATCCGGTCGCCACCAACGATACCAACGTAAATGGTTTCCTGAACATGCTGGTTGCCGCCCGCGACGCCGCGGTGGAATCGTTCGTGTATGCCGCATCGAGCTCTACGTATGGCGACCATCCCGGCCTGCCGAAGGTCGAGGCGCACATCGGCAGGCCCCTGTCGCCTTACGCTGTGAGCAAATACGTGAACGAACTGTACGCCGATGTGTTTGCACGCTGCTACGGGTTCGGCACGGTCGGCCTGCGCTATTTCAATGTGTTCGGCAAGCGCCAGGACCCCGCCGGGGCCTACGCGGCAGTCATCCCGAAATGGATTGGCGCCATGCTCGCCGGCCACCAGGTGCGCATCCACGGCGACGGGCAGACGAGCCGCGATTTCTGTTTCGTCGATAACGTGGTCCAGGCGAACATGCTTGCCTCGTATGCGGCCTCCGGTCCGGTGTCCCGCATCTATAACGTGGCACTCGGCGACGTGACGACGCTGACCCAGCTGTTCGACTACCTGAAGGAGCTGTTGACGATCAACGGGATCGAGATCCGCCAGCAGCCGGAGCACACGGCAGCGCGCGCGGGCGACATCGCGTGTTCGCAGGCGAACATCGACAAGGCGGTGCGCGAACTGGGCTATGCGCCCCGGTACCGGATCCGCGAGGGGCTGGCCGCGACCGTCCCGTGGTACGTCGCGCGCAGCCGGCCAGGGGCCGGCGCGCAGCGGATGGCCGACGCACCTGCCGGGCATTACGCCACCGCGGGATAGACGACATGCGGCCTGGCTCTACCAGAACGGTCTTTGCGCAGCCCCTGCGGGCGCTCGGAACGCATTTCCATGCGGCTGCGCCAGCCCATGCCGCCATCCTGAAAGGAATGCTCACGGTCGCCGCATTCGTGTTTGTCGGCAAACTGGTCAGTGCAATGAAGGAAATGGCCGTGGCCTACCGCTACGGCCTGGGGCCGGAGGTGGATGCCTACCAGTTCCTGTACACCGTGATCGGCTGGCCGCTCGGGGTGTGGTCGAGCGTACTGACCGCCGTCCTGGTGCCGCTCGCGGTTCGCCTGCAGGATCGCCAGCGCCAACTGGCACGGTTCCGCTCGGAACTGCTCGGCTGCGTGATGCTCGCCGGATGCCTGCTGGCGGTACTCGTCTGGCTGCTGCTGCACCATGTGTTCCGGCTCGGATACAGCGGTTTGCCGCCACGCCTGGCCGGCCTGGCCGAGGCGGCACTGCCGGGCCTGATCCTGCTGCTGCCGCTCGGCATGCTGACCGCGCTGCAGTCGGCCTGGATGCTGGCGGCCGGGCGCCACCTGAACACGCTGCTCGACTGTATCCCGACATTGTCGATCGCGGCAGTGGTCATGGCGCTTCCAGGTGACGGCATGGGCGCGCTGGTGTGGGGAACGGTTGCCGGCAGCGCCCTGCACCTGCTATCGCTGATGGCACCGTCGGGCTGGCGCGACAGGCAGGGCGCGCCGCGGCTCGCGCTGTCGTCGCCGCAGTGGCGCTGGTTCTGGCAGGGCTTCGGTATCATGGTCGGCGGTCAGGCGCTGATGAGCCTGACAGTCGTGATCGACCAGTTCTACGCGGCCGGGCTGGGCACGGGTGCGATCGCTACGCTGGGCTATGCGAACAGGATCCTGTCGCTAATCCTTGGCTTGGCGGCAATAGCCGTGTCGCGCGCGACCCTTCCCGTCTTCGCGCAAGTGCATGGCCAGGACGGGGTGCGCCTGCGCGCCGTCGCACGCCTATGGTCGGGCATCCTTTTTGCGCTGGGCGTGCTGGCGATGCTGGCCAGCTACCTGGCTGCGCCATCGATCGTGGGGTTGCTGTACGAGCGCGGCCAGTTCGGCGCATCCGATACGCTCGCCGTGGCGCAGGTGCTGCGCTACGGGCTGCCCCAGATCCCGTTTTACTTCGCCTCGATGGTATTGGTCAGCTACGCGCTGAGCCAGCGGCGCCATCACCTGGTGTTCTATTCGGCCCTGATCGGCTGCGCAGCCAAGATCGCGGGCAACGTACTGCTGGTGCCCGCGTTCGGCGTGAGCGGCATCGCGCTCGGCACGATGCTCGTCTACGCGTCGACCGGCATGTTTTTCTGGTACGCCCTCATCGTGCGTGGGGCGAGGGACGCAGGGACGGGCGATTCCCGCGGGCGCGCCGCCGTCGGGGCGCGTCAATGAACATCCTCCTGTTTACTCACAGCATGGCCGGCGGTGGCGCCGAGCGCACTGTCGCCACGCTCGCCAACCACTGGGCCGATCGCGGTTGGGAGGTGACCGTGGCCACGCTGGCGTCGCAGCGCGAAGACTTCTACGACTTGCGCCCGGCCGTACGGCGCAGCGTGCTCGGCCTGGCGGGCGACAGCACCTCTCCCCTGGGTGCTGCGCTGCAGAACCTGCGGCGTGCCCAGGCGCTGCGCCGCCTGCTGGCGCAGCTGCAGCCGCACGTGGCGCTCGCCATGATGAGTACCCCGAACGTCCTGCTGGCCCTTGCCGGCCAGGGAATGCCAAAGCTCGTGCGCGTGGGCTCGGAGCGCTGCTATCCGCCGCATGCGCCGCTGGGACGGCCGTGGAGTACCGCGCGCAAACACCTGTACGGCCGCCTGGACGCCGTGGTGGCGCTGACCAGCGAGTGCAAGCGATGGATCGCCACGCAGACATCGGCGCGCACCGTTCCTGTGATTCCGAATGCGGTGGCCTGGCCACTGCCGTGCGCGGCGCCCTGGATCGTGCCGAACGACGTCGTCGCGCCGGCGCGGCGGGTCCTGCTGGCGGTCGGGCGCCTGGACCCGGTCAAGAACTTCGGCGGCCTGCTGGCGGTGTTTTCGCGGCTCAGCGAACGCCATCCGGACTGGGATCTCGTCATTCTCGGAGACGGACCCGAGCGCGCGGCGCTCCTGGCGGCGCGCTCGGCACTGGGACTCGAGGGCCGGGTCCTCATGCCCGGTCTTGGCGGCAACGTCTCCCATTGGCATGAGCGCTGCGACCTGTATGTGCTGTCGTCCCACTCAGAAGGGTTTCCGAATGCGCTGGCAGAGGCGCTGTGCCATGGCGTGCCGGCCGTCAGCGTCGACTGCGATACCGGGCCACGCGACATCATCCGTCACGGCATCGATGGCTTGCTGGTCGCTCCGGACAATCCGGATGCACTCGAGCGGGCGCTCGATTCCTTGATGAGAAATAGCGTGCTCAGGCAACATTTCGCAGCGCATGCCGCCGATGCGCGCGAGCGCTTCGGCATCGAGCGGGTCGCCGGCATGTGGGAGGCGCTGTTCAGCCGGCTGGAGGAGGCAGGCGCGGCGTCCAGGCGCCCGGCCGGCGTGAATGACAGAGGGGAGTCCCTGTCATGAGCGGCAAGCCATCCCTGGCAGTGCATGTCTTCCGGGCCCGGGCCACGCAGGCCGCGACGGTGCCCCCGGACCGGTTCAGCGGGTTGCTGCTCTACCAGTGCGCAGTCCTCGGCCTAGCCCTGTGCGCCATCTACGCGAACGCGGCGATCTACCTGTACACCCGGGATGCATCCCTGCCGCCCAAGTACATGTATTTCCTGCAGGTCCTCCTCATGGCGCCGGTCCTGTGGGCGCGGCGCTCCGCGCTCGCCGCCTACCTGTTGTCGCCGTTCGCCCTGTGGGCCGGCGCGCTGGTCGCCCTCAACCTGGTGCATCTGTCGACCTGGTGGGCGAGCGGGGACGCCAGCGCCAGTTACCTGGTCAACCAGGGAGATGGCGTGCGTGCCGCGCTGGTGCTGACCCGGATCCAGTACATCCTGGTCGCGTTCATGCTCGGCTTTGTCGTCTTCGTGACGCCTGCCAGGACTTACCTTTACGCGGGAGCGGTACTGGCGGTGCTGCTGCCATGCGCAGTCCTTCTCGACTTCGCCTACCCGGGCCTGTTCTATGCCCTTGACATGGAAGGAGCAGTCCTTGGGCGCGCGGCGGCAACCTTCATCAATCCAACCATGGCGGGCGAGGCGCTGCTGCACGTGCTCATACTGGGCAGCGCCGTGACCGGCCTGCGCTATCGCGGGCCATTGGTGCTGCTCGCCGGCGCGGCGATCCTGGTCACGTTTTCCCGCTCGTCGATCATCGCATGGGGCTTCGTCCTGGCAATCATGATCGTGCGCGGGGCGCTTCCGCGTTCTATGGCCGTGACCGCGGCCATTGCGCTCGTTGCGCTCACGCTCGGCATTGGCAGTTTCGAAAGCTACCTGCAGTCCCGCGATGACTTCGAGGGAGCATCCGGCAATATCGTGTCGAGGCTGAATTTCTTTTCGAACTTCAGTTTCGAGGACGACAGCTCGGAAGAGCGCGCGAGCGTCGTCAAGGCGGGCTGGGATCTCTTCTTGGAGAACCCCGTGTTTGGCGCGGGGGCGGGGAGCACGCTGTTCTGGTCGCACCGAGGCAGCACCCATAACCAGCTGCTGATGCTGGCGGCGGAGTACGGCGTCTTTGGCATCGGGCTGTGGATCTGGCTGCTCATCATCCTGTGGCGTGGACGCTTCTTTGCCGAGCCCGGCCTGCAGCTGGCGGTGGTCTTCCTGTTCGCGTGGATGTCGATGTTTACGCACCAGATGCTTGATGCCGATACGTATTGGCTGGCGACATGTGCGCTGGTATCGACGCGAGCGGCGTGGACCGTGCCCTGCCGGACGCGGCAGGCACGCGATCCGTACGCAAGGGCAAGGATGGTGCGCTGCACCTGTCGCACCGCCGGTCACGACCGCGCAATCCTGGACGGGAACCGATCATGAATCATGGAAAATTCGTAATTTCGCTGGATTTCGAAATGTTCTGGGGCGTCGAAGACACGCAGAGTATCGCAGGCTATGGCCGCAACGTGCAGGGCGAATGGCAGGCCATCCCGCGGATGCTGGGGCGCTTCCGCGCCCATGGGGTGCGCGCGACCTGGGCGACTGTGGGAGCGATCATGTGCCGCGATTACCGCGAGTGGCGCACCCGGCGCCGCGCCAAGTCGCGGTCCGCAGCCGTTCCGGGACCCTGCACCGACCTGGAAGACTCGCTGGTCCGGCAATACCCGGCGCTGTTCTTCGCCAGGCCCTTGGTCGAGCGCATCCTCGAGACCGAAGGGCAGGAACTGGCGACCCATACCTACAGCCACTTCTATTGCAAGGACGAGGGTGCGACACCCGAGGGCCTCGTCGACGACCTGGCACACGCGGCCAGCCTGGCGGCCGAGATGGGCGCCTGCTTCCGGAGCATCGTCTTCCCGCGCAACCAGATCAGCCCGGAGTTCCTGACGGTGCTGCCTGCGGCCGGTATCCGGGTCTATCGCGGCAATGCCCAGCACTGGCTGTACAGGGACGGCGATGCGGTGCCCGGCGGGATGGCCGGGCGCATCATGCGCTTCGCCGACGCCTTTGTGCCGCTGAGCGGCTCGTACTGCCGGCGTGAACAGATCGATGGTGCGCTCGTGAACGTCCCGGCGAGCGCGTTCCTGTATGCGTGGTCTGCGCTTGCCAGGCCATTCATGGCCCTGCGCCTGCGCAGGATCAAGCAGGGCATGACCGAAGCCGCCCGCAGCGGCGGCTTGTTTCACCTGTGGTGGCATCCGCACAATTTCGGCGTCAACCTCGGCGCCAACCTTGCCATGTTGGAAGAAATCCTGCTGCACTATCGCACGCTGTCCGACAAGTTCGGCATGACCTCGCAGTGCATGGGCGCGTTCGCCGGGAGCGCCGATGCGCAATCCCCGCCGCCCCCGCGGCGACTTCCGCAGTTTTCCTGTCTTGCGCAGGCGGGCGCGCTGAGCGCGTTTTTCCGGCAGGGTGGAGCATGAAGCGCCATGTCCTGCACGTCATCAGCGGCCTGGCTGTCGGCGGTGCCGAGATGGCCCTGTACCGGCTGATCCTGCAGTTTCGCGGCAGCGAGTACAACCACACCGTGGTGGCGCTCACGCCGGGCGGGGGAATGGCCGCCCGCTTCGAGCACATGGGCATCCGCCTGATCGTGCTCGACGTGCGCCATTCTCCTTTCGCCGACAGCCTGCGCCTGGTGCGCCTGATCCGCACGCTGCGGCCCGATATCGTGCAGACCTGGCTGTACCATGCGGACTTCCTGGGCGGCCTGGCCGCGCGCGTGGCAGGCAACAGCAGGGTAATCTGGGGAATCCGAACCACGGACCTGAACATCGGCTGTGCCCGCGCCACTACCCTGGTGCGCCGCGCCTGCGCCCTGATGTCGCGCTGGGTGCCGCACACGATCGTCTGCGTGGCCGATGCGGCGCTGCGTTCGCATGCGCGCGTCGGCTACGACACCCGGCGCATGACGGTGGTCGCCAACGGCTTCGATCTCGGGGCGCTGACGGCGAGCGAGGGAGATCGCGATGAACTGCGCCGGCGCTGCGGATTCCGCCCGCAACACATCGTGGTCGGCACACTCGGCAGGTTCAACCTGGACAAGGACCACGGCAATTTCGTGAAGGCGGCCGGGCAGCTGGCGGCGCAGGACGAGCGCCTGCGCTTCCTGATGGTCGGACGTGGCCTGGATGCGGCCAACGGAGCCCTGGGCCGCTGGATACGGCAAACCGGCTACGCCGAGCGCTTCGTGCTCCTGGGCGAACGCGACGACGCCGCCGTCTGCCTGGCGGGGATGGACATTTTCTGCCTGTCTTCCAGGACCGAGGCATTCCCGAACGTCGTCGGCGAAGCCATGGCGATGGGCTTGCCCTGCGTCGCGACGGACGTGGGCGACGTCGCCGTGCTCCTCGCCGATACCGGCGTGGTGGTGCGCAAGGCCGACCCCGACGCGCTGGCGCGCGGTGTGTCCGGCCTGGTCGCGCGCGGCCCGGGATACTTGTCCGAACTGGGGAAGCAGGCGCGTGAACGCATCCGTGCCAGCTACAGCATGCGCTGCGTGCGTGCGCGCTTCGAGTCGATTTACGACAGCGTCTTGAACGAAGGGAGACTTTCATGTGCGGACTCACCGGTTTCTTGAAGGCAGATTCGTCCCACCCGCCGGAGGAACTGGCACGGCTGGCGGCGCGCATGAGCGCCACGCTCGCCCATCGCGGGCCCGACGATGCCGGCCACTGGTGCGACCCGGAACACGGCGTCGCGCTGGGTCACCGGCGCCTGGCGATCGTCGACGTGTCGGCGGCCGGGCACCAACCGATGCAGTCGCCCGCCGGCCGCTACGTGATGGTGTTCAACGGCGAAATCTACAACCACCTGCTGTTGCGCAGGGAGCTGGGCGGGAAGCTGCGTCCGCTGCCCTGGCGCGGCGGCTCCGATACCGAGACGCTACTGGCCGGCTTCGAGGAATGGGGCATCGCTGCGACCGTCGAGCGCGCGGTCGGCATGTTCGCGCTCGCTGTCTGGGACCGGCAGACGAGGACGCTGACGCTGGCGCGCGACCGCATCGGCGAAAAGCCGCTGTACTACGGCTGGCAGGGGCAAGGCAGGGCGCGCGCCTTCCTGTTCGGTTCGGAACTAAAAGCGCTGCGCGCCCATCCCGCATTCGAGGATGTCATCGACCGCGGTGCGCTGTGCCTGCAGATGCGCCACGGCTACATACCGGCCCCGTATTCGATCTACCGGAACGTCTTCAAGCTGCCTCCGGGCTGCCTCCTGCGCGTGGCGGCGCCCTTTCGCGAGCACGCGCTGTCGGTGTTCTGGAGCGCAACCAGTCAAGCGGTGGACGGCGTGAACCAGCCATTTCGCGGCTCCCCCGCGCAGGCGGTGGACGCACTCGACGCGCTGCTGCGCGATGCAATCGGCTCCCAGATGGTGGCCGACGTGCCGCTCGGCGCCTTCCTTTCCGGCGGCGTCGACTCGTCCACCGTGACCGCCCTGATGCAGGCGCAATCGCCACGCCCCGTGCAGACGTTCTCCATCGGTTTTTTCGAAAGCGACTTCAACGAGGCCCACCATGCCAAGGCGGTGGCCAGGCACCTCGGTACCGACCACACCGAGCTCTACGTGACCGCCGCGCAGGCGCGCGACGTCATTCCCGCGCTCCAGGATACCTACGACGAGCCGTTCTCGGACTCGTCGCAGCTTCCCACCGTGCTGGTGTCGCGCCTGGCCCGCCGGCATGTGACGGTCGCGCTGTCGGGCGACGCCGGCGACGAACTGTTCTGCGGCTACAACCGCTACCAGTTCGTGGACGCCCTGTGGCAGAAGATCAGCGCGGCGCCGCTGTGCCTGCGCCGCCTCGCCGCGCGGGGCATCAGGGGCGTCTCGGTCGACGCGTGGAACCAGGCCGCGCGGGTGATGGGGCCGGGCCTGCCGCGGACGATGCGCTTCCAGAACACGGGAGACAAGCTGCACAAGGGAGCCCAGGTGATGACCTGTGCGTCGCTCGATGCGCTCTACCTCGGCCTGGTGTCGCACTGGGACCAGCCGGAGACGCTGGTGCGCGGCGCCAGCGAACCGCCAACGCCCCTGAACGGCGCCGCACCGGACCCGGTCGCGCTCGGTGGCCTGCAACGCATGATGGCGCTCGATTTGCTGACCTACCTGCCGGACGACATCCTGGTGAAGGTGGACCGGGCAGCCATGGGCGTATCGCTGGAAACCCGGGTGCCGCTCCTCGACCACCGGGTAGTCGAGTTCGCCTGGCGGCTGCCGCAATCGTACAAGCTGCGCGACGGGGTCACGAAGTGGGTTTTGCGCCAGGTGCTGTACCGGTACGTCCCGCCGGCGCTGATCGAGCGGCCGAAAATGGGTTTCGGGATTCCGGTCGGCGAGTGGCTGCGCGGCCCCTTGCGCGAATGGGGTGAGGCCCTGTTGGCGCAGCCGAGGCTGGAGGAGGAAGGTTTCCTGGAGCCGGCACTGGTCAGGCGGTGCTGGACAGAGCATCTGTCGGGCTGTCGCAACTGGCAATACCAGTTGTGGAACGTGCTGATGTTCCAGGCCTGGCTCGCGCAGCGCCGTGCCGGCCCGCACACGGAGCAGGCCTCGGACATGGCAGACCATTTGAGTGGAGCCATCTCATGAACAAGAAGATTGTCATTTCCGTCAATACGGCATGGAACATCTGCAACTTTCGCTCCGGCCTCGTGAAGTCATTCGTCCGCCAGGGCTACGAGGTGCTGGTCCTGGCCCACGATGACGAGTACGCGCCGCGCCTTGCCTCGCTGGGTTGCCATTTCAAGCAGCTGCACATGGATCAGCACGGCACCAGCCCGAGCCACGACCTGGCGCTGCTGGTGAAATACCGGCGCGTGTTGCATTCGGTGCGGCCGCTCGCCTACCTCGGCTTCACGATCAAGCCGAATGTCTACGGATCGATTGCCGCGAGCGGGCTGGCGATCCCGGTCATCAACAATATCGGCGGCTTGGGCGCGACCTTCCTGCACGGCGCGATGCTCACGGAGCTCGTCAAGGGACTTTACCGGTTCTCGCTGCGGCGCTCCAACCGCGTGTTTTTCCAGAACCGCGACGACCGCCAGCTCTTTCTCGACGCCAAAATGGCCAGGGAAAGCGTGTCGGAACTGTTGCCGGGATCGGGGGTCGACCTGCGCCATTTTCATCCGCTTCCCATGGCGGCGCCCCTGGCGGGCGGTTTCCGGTTCCTGCTCATTGCGCGCATGCTCAAGGACAAGGGGGTCGAGGAATACGTCGAAGCGGCGAGGATCGTGCGCCAACACATTCCTGCCAGCGAATTCCAGCTGCTTGGGGGTGTCGATGCCGGCAATCCGAACGCCATCCGCGTCGACCAGATCAGGGAGTGGCAAGCGCAGGGGCTGGTACGGTACCTGGATCGGACCGATGACGTCCGGCCCTACCTCGCCCAGGCCGACTGCGTTGTCCTTCCTTCCTACCGCGAGGGCGTGCCGCATTCTCTGCTGGAGGCGGCGGCATCGGCGCGGCCGATCATTGCGACCGACGTCGTCGGTTGCAAGGATATCGTCGACGACAACTGCAACGGCTTCCTGTGCCGCGTCAAGAGTGGCGCCGACCTCGCCGAGAAGATGATCCGCATGGCGAAGCTGACACCGGAACAACGCAACCTCATGGGTGCAACGGGGCGCGCCAAGGTCGTACGCGAATTCGACGAAGACATCGTCATCAACAAGTACCTTGCGGCAATCCGCCAGATCGAAGAAGCGGCCAGCACATCGGCGCCAGGGGGCAGGGCGCTGCTGCCTGCGGTCGCGGCCCACACCGTGCGGGAGTCGCCATGAGCGTCCTGATCCTTACCGGCGAGGCGGCCCTGGCGCAGATCGGTTCCGACGCGTTCGTTGCGCAGTGGAAGTCGCTGCATGCACGCTGTCCGTGGGCGACCGGTTGTCAGCACCCCGATTTCGTCCTGCCCTGGTACGGCATCTACCTGGAGCGCCACGCGCCGCTGGTCCTGGTAGACGCGGCTGCGGATGGGTCGCTGCGCGGCCTGTTTACGCTTGCATGGAGCGAAGACGGCAGGCGCCTGACCGGCGCCGGCGCAGGCCAGGCGGAATATCAGGGCTGGATTGCGGGCGCGGTCCATGCCGACCGCTTCGCGCACGACGCCTTTGCCTGCATCCGCGCCGCGCTGCCGCAAGTGCGGACGAGCCTTAAATACCTGCCGCCTGGTATTCCGCTCGGGTTCCTGCAAGCTGGCAACGGCGAGCGCAAGTACTGCGTGCTGCACCGTCATGCCCGCCCGGTCCTGCGCATCGACCCGGCCGCCATGGACAAGCTCAGGCGCAAGAAGACACATCGGCAAAACGCCAACCGCCTGGGCCGGCTTGGCCCGCTCGAGTTCGAACGCGTCACCAGCGAGGCGCAGTTCAGGCGGATGTTCGACGACATCTGCCTGCAGTACGATTTCCGGCAAGCGGCGCTGCACCGACAGACCCCGTTCCTCAGCGATCCGCTGAAAAAGCGCTTCTATCTCGAACTGCAGCGCCGCGGCATGCTGCACACCACGGTGCTGACCGTGGGCGAGGCGCTGGCGGCGGCGCACATCGGCTTGTTGAGCAAGGAGCGCACAGTCCACCTGGGCATCAGCGCCCATGCGCCGGCACTCGCAGCCCACTCCCCGGGCCAACTGCTGCTCGTGCTGCTCGGCAGCCAACTGGCGGCGGACCGGATCGGCCTGCTCGACCTGACTCCCGGCGGCGACGCGTACAAGGAACACTTTGCCTCCGATCACGATGACGTCTTCGAGCTGACCATGGCCGCCAGTCTGGCGCAGCGCGTGCATGCGCAGGCTGCGGCCGGGGTCAGGCGGACCGGGAAAGCCTTGCTACACATGAGCGGCAGGCGCAAGGCCGACCTGGTGGAGGTGGTGGAAAACCTGCAGGCCCTGGCCCGGCGCGTGGCCTCCGGCCATCCGAGCCAGGCGCCCCGGACCAGCCATGCATTCTGGCGCCTGGTCCCTGGTTCCCTGGACGGCAGCGCCAGCACGCTGCCCGTATCGCGCAACAGCCTGGAAGACGTCTTCAAGTACGACGATGCTGCGGCGCCGGTCACACGCGGCATGTTCATCGGCACGGCGATGCGGCGCCTCGAGCAGTGTTGCGACCTGTTCTGCTACGCCCCACGCGACAAGCTGGTCCTCCATTGCTGGGCCTATGCACGCCGTGCGGGCGGCGCCTGTCCGCCGCCCGCACGGTGTGTGGAACACGGCGCGACGGTCCTGTTCGACCTGCAGGCGCACGGCGATGACGCCAGCGACGACCTGGTCCAGCGCTTCGTCGAGCGCATACTCGCCACGCTCGACCGGCCCGCCGCCGACGCTGCCGTCTACTATTCCGGACCGCTCAGCACGACATGCCTGCAGGGCATGCGCCGTTGCGGCTTCGTCAATGCGGCCCAAGACCGGAGCGTGAAATGAACGCTCCCGGCCCATCCTGCTACTTGCACAAGGTCCCGGAATTCGTGGAGCAGGAACTCGCCGCAAGCTACGAGACCCTGCATTCGTCGCTGCCGTTCTTCCGGGTCTGGCGCACGCTTGGGAATGCCAGTTGCTACATCGACCGAGGCGTCGGACGGGCGCCGGATATTCTGTTGTTCCATTGCGAGCGGCATCGGCTGGTGGTGCTGAACGAAATGATCGAGATCGCCCCGGCGGTCCTGGAGCGTTTTGCGTGCTATGTGTTTGAACACTTGCCTGCAATCGAAGTGATTCGCTTCAACGCCGTACGTACTGTCCCGGCCGCCATCGGCTTTCCGGTGCAACGGCACAACGCCAAGGAAACCTGGGTAATACCGCTGCCGGCCACGCCGGACGACTACTTGGCGGCCCTGGGAAAATCGACACGCGCCAGGCTGCGTTCTCGTCTCAACGGTATTGCCAGACAATTTCCTTCTTTTACGATCAAGTATCTCGTCAATGACGACATCGACGAGGACGCGATTCGCCATCTTGCCCGGCTGAGCGAGCAGCGAATCGGCGCGCGCGGCGTGCGGCTCAGGCACGACGTCGGACGCATGATGGCGCTGGCGCGGACCTGCGGGTTTGTCACGCTGCTGCTGATCGATGGACGCGTATGCGCCGGCTCGCTGAACTACCGCGTCGGCACCTGCCTGTTCGGCGAGATCACGGCGCACGACCCGGCCTACGAGCGCCAGGGCCTGGGCACACTGTGCCTCTACCACACGATCTGCGAGAGCATACGGCGCGGCGGGCGCAAGTTCTACCTCGGCGGCGGGGTGTTCGACTTCAAGGAGCGCATGTTGGGCGAGCGGCTCGAAATGGACCAGTTGCATATCTACCGTTCGCGCCGGACCCTGCTGGCGAACC
>Ga0308158_10002360_pt1 | contig 18023 bp, 11 predicted proteins | sample PhyBR2_FD_201038 | JGI IMG/M metagenome (GOLD analysis project Ga0308158, IMG submission 201038) | Phyllosphere microbial communities from UC Gill Tract Community Farm, Albany, California, United States - DLSLB.R2 | ecosystem: Host-associated > Plants > Phyllosphere > Unclassified | place: USA...
GGAGGCCACCACGGTGGCCGTGACGGTGGCCCGGACGGGGTCGGACCGGCCGTCGGTGACCTTGAGGGGGATGCTGCCCTTCCACCCGGCGGCCTTGGCGGAGTCGGGCGCCACCTTCAGCGTGCCGTTGACCACGCTGGCCTTGAAGCCGTCCGGCAACGCGCCGTCAATGTCGAACTTGAGCTTCTCCTGGTCGCCGGAGTCCACGTCCTTGGCCAGGTTCCCCAGCTCAAGGGTGGCGGACTCCCCCGCCGGGACGTCGAGGGTGGCGCCGCTGAAGGTGGGCGGGTGGTTGGCGTTGGGGTCGGGGATGACCTTGGTGATGATGCTGAGCGTGGACTTGAGTCCGGCGGGGTCGTCCGGCCCCGTGCCGTCGGTGACTTCGAACGTCACCGAGCCCGGGCCCACGTAGTCCTTGAGCGCGGCATAGCGCAGGGCGTTGCCGTTTCCGGCCACCACGTTGTCCGGTTCGGCGCCCAGGACGCGGACCTTGTCCACCTGGGTGATGCGTGCCGTGCGTCCCTCGCGGACGCGTACGTACTGCGCCAGGTCCAGGTTGATTTCCTTGCCGGCCATGACCTCGACGACGTCGGTCCTGGCGAGCGTGGGGTGCTGGGCGCCCTGCCCCGGAACCCAGATGACCGCCGTCGCGCTTTGGCCGTCAACGTCGGTGACGGTGTACGGCACCAACTGGTCTGCCGGACCAAGCGTGACCCGGACCGTGCCATCGCCGGTGACCCGGGCGTTGGGGTTGCCGTCGGGAAGGCTGATCTTCAGCTCGGAGGCCACACCGTCAGGATCCGCGTCGTTCTTGAGGACGGGGACGTCGACGGCGGACTTGCCCAGCGTTTCTGCCTGGGTGACCACGTCGTCCTTGGCGACCGGGATCTTCAGCGCGGCGTCGGGGCTGATCCTTACCCGGATCACGGCGCCGGCCTGGGCCTTCTTGTCATCCTGGATCTTGTAGCTGACGCTTTCGTTGCCGGCGGCAGCGGGAGCGGTGAGCAGGACCTTGCCGCCTTCCGCTGCTTCGACGGCGAGGTCAGGCCGCGCTTCGAAGCCGTTGGACACCAGGGTGATGGGGTCGCCGTCGGGGTCGGAATCGTTGGTGAGCGCGTCGACAGCGATCTTCCGGCCGGGCCGGACGTCCACGGCGTCGTCAACGGCAATCGGCTTTTGGTTCGTGGCCTCCGCAGGCGCGATGCCGACGATCACGGTGCCCGTGTTTTCGGCACCGATGCGGTCGCGGACGCGGTAGGTGAAGGTGTCGGTGCCCGCGGCGTTGCCGGCGGCGGTGAATTCGAGGTAGCCGTCCCTGACCAATGCGGTTCCCATGGCTGGGGCCTTGTCCACGCCGGTCAGCTGGACGGAGTCGCCGTCGGCGTCCACGCCGTCAAGGGGCACGGGGATGCGGACGGTCATGCCCGCCACGACGCGCGCCGTGAGGTTTTTCGGCTCCGGGCGGGTGTTGAGCTGGTCATCGCGGGCGCGGATCCGGATGGTGACCTGTTGTGAATCGGACTGGCCGGATTCATTGGTGACCTTGTAAATCGCGTAGACGGTCTTGGCCACGTCCCCCGCGATGAAGCGGATGGAACCGCCGGACGTGAAGATGCGCCCGTCTGCGGTGTCCGGCTTCTGCGCAAGCTCCGGTTCGAGGGTCAGCTTCCCGCCGTTGGGATCGGTGTCGTTGGCCAGCACCGGGATGGTCACGACGTCGCCTGCGCGCACCGTGGCCTCGTCCGGTTTGGCCTGGGGTGCCTGCAGTTTCGCCGGGGCGGGGACCACCAGCACGGCGATCTCGCCGGTGGCCGAGGCCTTGCCGTTGGAGATGGTGTATTTGACCGTCAGCTGGCCCTGGGCACGGACGTCGGTGATCCGGACAACGGAGTGGTCGAGCACGGAGACGCTGAGCGGCAGCCCGTCCGCGGCGGTCACGGACTGGACCACCAGCACCCCGCCGGAGGGGTCGGAGTCGTTGCCGAGGACATCCACCAGCACGCTGCCGCCGCTGGGCAGCAGCGCCGTGTCGCGGACGGCCACCGGCGCACCGTCGCCGCTGCCGGGTACGACGTCGACCCGCACCAGTTGTTGCGCGCTGGCCGGTCCGTTGGTGGCCAGGTAGGTGACGTAGTGGGCGCCCACTGCGGTGGAATTGAACGTGAAGGTTTGCTGGTCCGCGCCCATGGTGGCGGTGGAGTTGCCGTCCGGGGTGACCTGGGCAAGCCGCAGCGCTCCGCCCTGCGGGTCTGAGTCGTTCTTCAGGGGGGCGATCACGGTGTCCACGCCGGCAACGGCCACCAGGTGGTCTGCGTTGGCGATAGGCGGCAGGGCACCCGGCGCCCGCACGTCGATGGTGACCTTGCCTTCGGTGGTGGACCGCCCGTCCGAGACGGTGACGGTAACTGTTTTGCGGCCCGGTTCCGCCCCGGAATCCTGGAAGCTGAGGAGCCCGTCGGGCCGGATGCGGACCTGGTCACGGGGATCACTTCCGGTGGCGCCGACGACGAACAGGTCGTCGCCGTCGGGGTCGATCCAGTCGGTAAGGATGTTCTGGCTGACTGCCTTTCCGGCCTGGACCACCAGCGTGGTGTTGCGGTTCGGCTTCTGCCGGGGGGCAGAATTCTCCCCCGGCGGGACGATGTTGAGCGTGACGTCGGCCGAGGCTGACAGCCCGCGCCCGTCGTCGACCGTGTATTTGAAGGTCTCCGAGCCGGTCTTGTCGGCGCCGACGCTCACCTGCAGTCCCGTGGCCCCGTAGATCGGGGCGACGGGTCCGGACTGCAGTGGTTCGGGGGTGCGGACGGTGAGTACATCGCCGTCGGGGTCCGAGTCGTTGTCCAGCACGGGAAGGATTGTGGTCTTTCCGGCACGCACGCCGAAGGTGTCGGGCTTGGCCACCGGGGCGCTGTTGGGTTTGGTGCGGTCCGGCAGGACCGTCTGCTGCACCTCGTCCGCGGAGTCCTTGTCGGCGTCGTCCGAGGTCTGCTGCGGCGGGATGACGTCGTCCCAGTTGTTGACCAGCTGCATGTTCTGGTTCACCAGCCACACATTCCCGGAATTCACGTCATTCAGGACCACCAAGTCCCGGTTCACCCGAAAAACATACGACGGCGACGCACTCGCCTTGGGCACCACAACGTTCTTGTCATCAGCATCATTAGTGCAATCCCGGACATACTTATTCGCCCCCGACCACGCCGCATGCACACACCCACCCAACTGCACCGGAGCAGCAGGAACACCCTCGCCATCAAACGACACCGTCTTCGCCGCACCCCCGTCCAGCGGCTGCTCCACCAACGCCTTCCGCGTCGCAACAGCAACAACATCACTGCCCGGCCCCGCCTGCTGCAACTTCGCATCCCGCGCACCATCGAGCGCCAACCGCTTACCACCAGGCAAAAACAAATTCCCCGCCGCAGCATCCAACACCACCGGCTGGTCCCCCACCACCGTCATCTGCAAATCCCCGGCACCCTTAAGCCCATCCCACGTACTGGACTCCGACGACGTAACCCCACCATCGGCATCCACCCCCGTCACCGTCACAACACCGGTCTTCGGATCCGCAGAATAAATCCGGTCATCAGAACCCACCACAGAAACAATGCCCTTCGACCCCACCAACACCGGCTCCGAGGCTTCCTTATCAAAACCATTCACCGTCGACGGCGAAACAGCCCACACCTTCCCCGAGCCCGCATCCGTCACCGAAATCGTCCGCGCACCAAAACTCACCACAGCAGAACCCGGCAACTGCTTATCCCCACCCAAACGCATATTCGCCGGAGACACCTGATTCAACGTCGAACCAGTCACATCATCAACAAACACCTCACCGGCATGCTGCAACACATCAAACGTCGTCGACGCCGGCGTCACCGCCCCATCCAACACCCGCGACGGATAATTCAACCGCCCCACAGCATTCTTGGACTTCGACACCACCCACACGCCACCGTCATTCAACTCCACCTCAGTGGTCTTAAACCCCGGATACAACACAGCACCCGTCACCACCACAGCCACCACAGCACCAAACGCAGTACCGGTGATCCGGCGGGAGCGCAGCATCCGGCGCCATGGGGATACAGCGGCGCCAGGGCCCTTAGGGCGCGTTTGTCCGCGACGGTTCATGAGTGGAAAATCCCCCGGATAGATTTTTGGCTCGTTGCCGGCAGCCGGCATCGCAGGACCCCGGGCACCACAACGATACCCCTATACGCCAACAAATGGACAAATTCTTTCGACCCGGTTGGGACGGCCGGCGCCGGGTGGGGTCCTAGTCCAGGACCAGGCCCTTGCCACGGCCGCGGGTGAGCCGGACCGGGTTGATTTCGCCGAAGCCGCGGACGTTCTCCGGAGCCTGCGGCGTCATCACGAACCGTTCGTCGTGCTCCAGCGCTGACGCCGTCATGGAGTCCACCAGCACCGTCCCCGGGTCGGCGAGGGTGGTCAGGCGTGCCGCGAGGTTGACGGTGGGTCCGTAGATGTCTCCCAGGCGCGACAGGATCCTCCCCCACACCATGGCCACCCGGGCTTCGGGGAGAATCTCGTCCTCAGTGAAGGCCTCGGCCAGTGCCAACGAAATCTCGGCGCCGGCCGCCGGGGTTTCGGCGATGTACAGGACTTCGTCACCCACGGTCTTGACCAGCCTGCCGCCACCCACGGAAATGATCTCGGCGCACTTGTTCTCGAAGCGCTGGACCAGCCGCGCGAGTGTCTTCTCGTTCATCCGCCGGGACAGGCTGGTGTAGGACACCAGGTCTGCGAAACCCACGGCGCGGGCCAGGGGCAGCGGGGCGTCGTCCTCGTCGCCTTCCCGGCCCTCCTCGCTGGCCTGCAGGCCCGCCTCGGCCCGGACTGCCAGCCGCTGGACCCCCGCGTTGAGCTGCCGCCGCCATGAGTAGACCAGGACCTCCTCAAGGGCGTCCACCAGCGCGGGAAGTTCGTTGACCAGCCGCTTGCGGGCCACGGCGTCGGTAACTCCCTGTTCGTGGACCATGTCCTCCACCAGGGCTTCGATCTGCCAGACGACCATGCGGTCGGTCATCTGGCCGATGGAGCGGGTTACCGAGATGGCGGCTTCCTCCGTGAGCTTTCCGGCGCGGACCAGGTCGACCACGGTGGACAGTGCCGCCTGGTCACGTTCGGTGAAGGCAACGTCCTCGTCGCCGAAATTCGGAAATCCCAGGGCCCGCCAGAGCTTGCGGGCGGAGAGGAGTGAGAGCCCGGCGCCGGCGGCAACTTCACGACGGCGGAGCTTGCGTTCCCCGCCCAAAAGGCGGGATTCGAGGGCTTTCATGGCGAGGCGCTCGGCGGACATGACGCCGGTGGGCGGGTGGCGGTCCGTCCCGGTCGCCGCCGCGGTGGAAGCGGGTTCGGATCCGGTTGGGTCGGTCGACGGGCCCCCGGAAGATCCACCGTCGGGACCAAAGGCGGTGCGGGTTGGGATGTGCTCGACGCGTTCCTGCTGGGCCTCATCGGTCATCCCGTCCACCTTCTCTCATGTCCTCCGGAAAAGCACCGGCGGGGTAATACGTCGCGCCGCCCGGCTGGGCCCCGCTGTCGTCCGGCAGTTCCCCGATGGCGTCGAGGATAAAGTCGCGGAACCTGGCAACCTCGGGCACGTCGCGAAAGGTCACAACGCCCTGGTGCCCGGTTTCCAAGGATATATTCCCTGAGCGCACCAGTCGCTGCAGCACCGATTCATGGACCGTGAGGTTGCGCACCGATGCCAGGTTCACCTGCTGGTCGCGTCGGTTCAGCAGTCCGTAGCGGGCCACCAGCCGGTGGCTGGTCAGGATGTAGCGTGTCCCCTGCCAGCGGAGCAGGCGGGGCAGGCAGTAGCCCAGCCACACGGCAGCAGCTGCGATGATGCAGGCGGTGACCAGCCAGGGAGTCCATTGGCGGCCAAGGGCGGGAACCAGGCGTGCTGCGCCGCCCCGGATAACCCAGGCACTGCCGTACGCCGCCAGCGCCGGGGCCAGCACGAACGCCACGGCTGCCCCGGCCAGCTTCCTGGGCTGCGGGCGGGTAGTGACGATGACCTGCTCCCCGGGAAGGAGGTTCTTACGCATAACCGCCTTGGTTGGGTTCATCCGGCGACGTCCAGGGCCTCAGGTGCACCACGTCCCCCGCAGTCACCACGTGCTCGCGCGAGTCACGGTCCACCACCAGCAGGGAGCCGTATTCATCCAGCCGCGAGGCGTGTCCAATGATTTCGTGGTCGCCGGGCAACTGCGCGCGGACCTGCTTGCCCAGCGTGACCATCACGGCTTCCACCCTCTTATGAAGGGACGGGCCACCGGCCATACCGGCGGCGGGGTCGCCGTCGGCGTTGCAGAAACTGCGGTACAGGGTCGCAAAGTGCGACAGGTAGCTCTTCAGGAGGACGGTGCGGTCTGTGGTGCGGGACCCTTCCAGGGCCACCGAGGTGGCCGTGGGAACCGGAAGCTCATTCTCACGCAGCGTGACGTTCAGGCCGGTGCCCAGGATGACGGGGGGCACGTTGCCGTCCGTCATGGGTCCAAGCTGGGCCAGGATGCCGGCGATCTTCCTGCCACGCACCAGGACATCGTTGGGCCATTTGAGCTCGGCCGGGATCCCGGCCGTTTCCAGGAGGGTCTCGCGCAGCGCGAGCGCTGCGATCAGGGACAGCCACGAGTAGCTCTGGGCGGGCAGCGGCCTGCCCTCCGCATTGACCGGACGCAGCACCACGGAGACGGATACCGAACTCAGCGGCGGCGCTTCCCAATGCCGGTCCAGCCGGCCCCGCGCCGCGGTCTGGTACTCGGCGGTGAGAACGGAGAGGTCGGGCCACGCCGCGGGATCTACCGTGGCGCCGCGCAGGAGGTCCGCGTTCGTCGAGCCGGTGGAGTCCACCACGTCGAGCCGGGGAATCCCCGTGGCGGAGAGGAAGCGCTGGTCGGCCAGGTCCCCTCGGTTCAGGGGGGTGCCCGGTGCATGTGCGTCGTCCATGCCTAAATCCTACCGAGCCGAATCCTGCCTGGCGGTGCGCCGCCGGGCAGGATTCGCTACAGGAAGATGTCCGGGACCAGCCGGTCCTCCGGGGCGCCGAGGCTGTAGGGGCGGAAGTCGGTCACGCCGGCGGCGCTGAGGACCTGCTCATCCGTGTAGAAGTTGCCCGACGGCGGCGCACCGGCCGCCAGGTTGCCTCCGGTAAGGACTGCGTGGGCTGCGTCCGCCATGATCTGCGGTCCGCGGGCGGCAAGGACCATGGTCTCACCATGCGGCATGTTGCGGATGGCCGCCGTGTCGATCAGCGTGCAGGGCCAGAGGGAGTTCACCCGGATCCCGTCGGTCTTCAGTTCCTCGGCAAGGCCCAGGGTTGTCAGGCTCATGCCGTATTTGGCCATGGTGTAGGCCAGATGCCGGCCTGCCCATTTCGGGTCGAGGTTCAGCGGCGGCGAAAGCGTGAGGATGTGCCCCTGCTCCGAGGCCCGGAGTGCCGGGAGTGCAAGCTTGGACAGCAGGAATGTGCCGCGGACGTTGATGTCCTGCATCAGGTCGTACTTCTTCATGTCCACGGCGTCCGTAGCGGAAAGGTCAATGGCCGAGGCATTGTTGATGACCACGTCAATGCCACCGAAACGCTCCGTTGCCGCCGCCACGGCGCCGGCAACATCCTCATCCCGGCGCACATCGCCCACCAGCGGCAAGGCCTGGCCACCGGCCTTCACCAGTTCCTCGGCTGCCGTATACACCGTGCCCGCGAGCTTGGGATGCGGTTCCCCGGTCTTGGCCAGGAGCACGATGTTGGCGCCGTCCCTGGCCGCCCTCCTGGCGATGGCCAGGCCGATTCCGCGGCTGCCGCCGGAAATCAGTATGGTCCGGCCGGCGAGGGAACCTGCTGCCCTGTACGGGCTTTCAGAAGCATGCAAAGCATCGTCGCTTGAAGTCATGGGACCACTGTAGCCCAAACAAGTTACCGGCGAGTAACATAGAAGAGCGGTTGTTGGAACGGCAGAAAATTGTAGGTTCCCTACAGCTGCGGGCGCCCGAAGCGTCACTAGACTTGCCACCAGGGCTCGTCTTTTGTGTGGAAGCTACTTAAAGCTCCACGCAGCACGGGCGGCCAGCCAACAGAACTGACCTGCTACAGAGCCGGAGACACTTGATGAGCCACGATCTGACAACGACAGCGGGAAAGATTGCCGATTTCCGCGACCGCCAGGCGCGCGCCGAACAGCCCTCCGGCCCTGAAGCCATCGAAAAACAGCACGCACGCGGCAAGAACACTGCCCGCGAGCGCATCGCCATGCTGCTGGACGAAGACTCCTTTGTTGAATTCGACGCCCTGGCCGTGCACCGCTCCACCGCCTTCGGAATGGAAAAGAAGAAGCCGCTCGGCGACGGCCTGGTCTCCGGCTACGGCACGGTGGACGGACGGCTGGTGGCTGTCTACTCCCAGGACTTCACGGTCTACGGCGGCTCGCTCAGCCAGGTCAACGGCGAAAAAATCGTGAAGGTCCAGGAGTTTGCGCTCCGCAACGGCTGCCCCGTCGTCGGCATCCTGGACGGCGGCGGCGCCCGCATCCAGGAAGGCGTGGCCTCGCTGGCCATGTTCGCTGACATTTTCCGCAACAACGTCCACGCCAGCGGCGTGGTGCCACAGATCTCGCTCATCATGGGTCCGTCCGCCGGCGGGGCGGCCTACTCCCCCGCCCTCACGGACTACGTGGTGATGGTGGACAAGACCTCGCACATGTTCATCACCGGCCCCGACGTCATCAAGACGGTCACCGGTGAAGACGTGGACATGGAAACCCTCGGCGGCGCCCGCCAGCACAACGCCACCACCGGAACTTCCACCTACCTGGCCTCTGATGAAACCGACGCCATCGAGTTCGTGCGCGAACTGCTGGACTTCCTCCCCTCCAACAACCTCGCAGAGGCCCCCGTCCTGGGCCACCAGCAGGAGCTGGAGATCGACGACGACGACCTCGCCCTGGACACGCTGGTTCCGGATTCCGCCAACCAGCCCTACGACATGCGTGCCGTAGTGGAGCAGATCGTGGACGACGGGCACTTCCTGGAAATGCAGGCCCTGTACGCCCCCAACGTGATGATCGGCTACGGACGCGTGGAAGGCCACACCGTAGGCATCGTGGCAAACCAGCCCCTGCAGTTCGCCGGGACCCTGGACATCGCCGCCTCGGAAAAAGCGGCCCGGTTCGTGCGCCACTGCGACGCGTTCAACATCCCCATCATCACCCTGGTGGACGTCCCCGGCTTCCTCCCCGGGAAGGACCAGGAGTTCCAGGGAATCATCCGCCGCGGCGCCAAACTCCTCTACGCCTACGCCGAGGCCACCGTCCCCAAGCTCACCGTGATTACCCGCAAGGCCTACGGCGGCGCCTACATCGTCATGGGCTCCAAGAAGCTCGGCGCCGACCTGAACCTGGCGTGGCCCACGGCCCAGATCGGCGTCATGGGCGCGCAGGGCGCCGTCAACATCCTCTACCGGCGCGACCTCGCCACGGTCGCCCAGGACGGCGGCGATGTTGAAGCCCGCCGCGCCGAGGTGATCCGGCAGTACGAGGAAGAACTCCTCAACCCCTACCAGGCGGCCGAACTTGGCTACGTGGACGCCGTGATCGCCCCCTCGGACACCCGGCTCCAGATCATCAAGGGGTTGCGCGCCCTGCGTGACAAACGCGCCAGCCTCCCCGCCAAGAAGCATGGGAACATCCCGCTGTGACCCCGAGCCCAGATGCGCCTGAGGCCGCCGAAACTCCCGCCGCTCCCCTGCTCTCTGTTGTCAAAGGGCAGCCGAACGCCGAGGAACTGGCTGCACTGACCGCCGTCGTCCTCTCCCTGGGCGTCGAAAGCTCTGCCCCCGCCCGGACTCCGGGCGTGCGGCACTGGGTGCGGCGGCAGCAGCTCCGGCTTGCCCCGGCCCCCGGGCCGGGCGCCTGGAAGCGCAGCCAGGGCTGACCCTCCCCACCGCCTCCCTAACCTCGCTTCGCTCGGCCAGGGAACCCGCGGCGGCGTGGGCCCACCCACATCCCGTAACCTCGCTTCGCTCGGCCAGGGAACCCGCGGCGGCGGGGCCCACCCAGCCGGTCGGCCGGGTAGGCTCGGCATGTGACTACCGACACTGCACCCGCCACTCGTCCGCACACCCGCATCGACGCCGTCGCGGACACCTACACCGACACCCTGATCCGGCTCAACCCGACCTTCGCCACCACCCTTGGCCTGCCCGGACATGAAACGGAGTACCAGGACTTCTCCCCGGCCGGCATCGCAGGGTTCGCAGAGGCAGCACGCGATACCCTGGCCGCCCTGGAGGCCCTGGAGCCGGAGGACGACGTGGACCTGGTCACCCTGGACGCCATGCGGGAACGGCTTGGCCTGCAGCTCCTCATCCACGCCTCCGGCTGGGAGTACGCGGAGCTGAACAACATAGCCTCCCCGGCCCAGGACATCAGGGCCATCTTCGACCTCATGGCCACCGGCACCGAGCAGGACTGGGAGCACATCGCCGGGCGCGCGCACAACGTGCCGGCTGCCATCAGCGGCTACACCGAGTCCCTGCGCCTGGCCAAGGACGCCGGCAAGGTGGCCGCCGCCCGCCAGGTGCGGATCGTCATCGAACAGGTGACCAAGTACGCCGCCGAAGACGGCTTCTTCGCCAAGCTGGCGGCGGAAGCCTCCACGGCCTCCGGAGCGTTGCCGCCTGCCCTGCAGGAAAAGCTCGACGCCGGTGCTGACGCCGCCCGGCGTGCCTACACCGGGCTGGCCGGATTCCTGCGCACCGAACTGCTCCCCGGCGCGCCCGAAAAGGACGCCGTCGGCCGGGCCCGATACGCACTGGCCTCACGGTCCTTCCTCGGCGCCGAGGTGGACCTCGAGGAAACCTACGCGTGGGGCGTACAGGAACTCGACCGCCTCATCGCAGAGCAGGAACAGGTCGCGGCCACCATCAAGGCAGGGGCCTCGATCGCCGAGGCCAAGGAAATCCTCAACGACGATCCCGCGCGCCAGCTCAAAGGCACCGAGGCGCTGCGGGAATGGATGCAGCGCCTCTCCGACAAGGCCGTTGCCGAACTCGCCGGAGTGCACTTCGACATCCCCGACGTAATGAAGAAACTCGAGTGCAGGATCGCGCCCACGGACGAAGGCGGCATCTACTACACCGGCCCCTCCGACGACTTCAGCCGCCCCGGCCGCATGTGGTGGTCCGTCCCCGCCGGCGAAGACACCTTCACCACGTGGGCGGAGACCACCACGGTGTACCACGAGGGCGTCCCCGGCCACCACCTCCAGGTAGCCACCGCCACCTACCGCCGCGAACTGCTGAACAAATGGCGCCGCAACGTCTGCTGGACCTCCGGCCACGGCGAAGGATGGGCGCTCTACGCGGAAAAGCTCATGCAGGAACTGGGCTACCTCAGCGACCCCGGCGACCACATGGGCATGCTGGACATGCAGCGCATGCGCGCCGCCCGCGTTGTCTTCGACATCGGCGTCCACCTCGAACTCGAAATACCGGAACGCTGGGGCTCCGGCACCTGGACCGCCGACAAGGGCTATGCCTTCCTCAAGGAAAACCTCCCCATCAGCGAAGGCCAGCTCAACTTCGAGTTCACCCGCTACCTTGGCTGGCCCGGGCAGGCGCCCTCCTACAAGGTGGGGCAGCGGCTCTGGGAACAGATCCGCGCCGAACTCGAAGCCAGGCCTGGATTCGACCTCAAGGAGTTCCACACCAAAGCCCTCAACATCGGCTCCGTTGGGCTGGACACCCTCCGCCGGGCGCTGTTGGGATAGGCCGCCCCTGGAGGGCGGGAGGGCAACATCCTCTGCGTGCTGCTCGTTCCTCGCGGCTGGGCCCACGCCGGCAGGGTTCCCTGGCCGAGCTTGCGAGGCTAGGGTGCCGGTGGGGAGCAAGCTGCCGTAAGGCACTTACGTCGGGCCTTTTACCCAAGGAACCAGGGAGATGTTAAGCACACTGGCACCGGGAATAACTTAACAATCACCACCGCATCCCTTGCGATTACAGGGTTCTTATTCGTTGGACTCAATCCAGCGCGCGTAATATTTCTCAATATTCTTTCGACGTGGTATTGCGACGAGGTCTAGCTTGTTCTGGTGAGCACTCAGACAAGCACCCCGTCCCCCGCAGGGAAGACCGGATTCCAGCTGCCCAAGTGGGCGGGATCCTTCGGCTTCCAGATCATCGCCGCCCTCATCGTGGGCCTTGGCCTCGGCCTGCTGGCGAAGTACACCGGCAGCACCAAGGCGAACCCCAACGCGCTCGGCGCCACGCTGCAGACCATTGGTTCCAGCTACGTGTCCCTGCTGCAGACCGCCGTCGTGCCGTTGATCTTCACCGCCGTGGTCAGCTCCATCTCCAACCTGCGCCAGGTATCCAACGCCGCCAGGCTGGCCTGGAACACGCTGCTGTGGTTTGCCATCACCTCCCTGATCGCCGTGCTGATCGGCATGGGCCTGGGCGTGCTGCTGCAGCCCGGCGCAAACACCGGCATCACCGGGGACGCCAAGTACACCGGCAAGTCCGGTGACTGGTGGGCATTCCTCGTGGGCCTCTTCCCCAAGAACTTCCTGGGCCTGGGTGCAAGCTCCACCGTCGGCGACGCCGGCGCCGTCACCACCTCGATCAGCTTCAACGTCCTGCAGATCCTGGTCATCGCCATCGCCGTGGGCGTCGCGGCCCTCAAGGTCGGCAAGGCCGCGGAACCGTTCCTGAACCTCAACGCCTCAGCCCTCGCCGTGATCCAGAAGGTCCTCTGGTGGATCATCCGCATCGCACCGCTGGGCACCATCGGCTTGATCGGCAACGCCGTCGCCGTCTACGGCTGGGACACCATCGGCTCGCTTGGCAAGTTCACCGTGGCCATCTATGCCGGCCTGGCGCTGGTGCTGTTCGTGGTCTACCCCATCCTGGTCCGCAGCCACGGCCTCTCCATCAAGCAGTACTTCTCCGGCGTTTGGCCTGCCGTCCAGCTGGCCTTCGTGTCCCGCTCCTCCGTGGGAACGCTGCCGCTTACCCAGCGCGTCACCGAGCGCAGCCTGGGCGTCCCCCGCGCCTACGCCTCCTTCGCCGTGCCCCTGGGCGCCACCACCAAGATGGACGGCTGCGCGGCCATCTACCCCGCAGTCTCGGCAATCTTCGTGGCCCAGTTCTTCGGCATCCACCTGGACTTCAGCCAGTACCTGCTGATCGCGCTGGTCTCCGTCCTCGGTTCCGCGGCAACCGCGGGCACCACCGGCGCCGTGGTGATGCTCACCCTGACGCTCTCCACGCTGGGACTGCCGCTGGCCGGCGTCGGGCTCCTGCTGGCCATTGATCCGATCCTGGACATGGGCCGCACCGCAGTGAACGTTGCGGGCCAGGCTCTTGTCCCCACCATCGTGGCCAAGCGCCAGGGCATCCTGGATGAGTCGCTGTACAACGCCCCCCGCAACGGCACCCCGTTCGTCGAGGAGGAAGCTGTGAACGGCGAAAACGCCACCGACGGCACCACGGCCGACACCGCACCCCGCGAACTGCAGGACGCAAAGGCGTAACACCCAAATAACCAAGAGAACGTCCCCGGGAAGCCTTCCCGGGGACGTTCTCTTGGTTAAGGACGGCCGGCGGCTGCACCGCAGCCGACAGCTGCCTGGTTAGCGGCCGCCGCCCCCGATAACGCCGTTCTGGACGGCCTTGGTCACGGCGTCGGCTTCCGCCTGGGTGAGCTTTCCATCGGTGACGGCCTTGTCCAGGCGCGTCTTCAGCGCTGCTGCCCGCTCGGACTGCTCCCCGCTGCGGATCTCCTGCAGCGCTGCCGTTACCTTGGCTTCATCAATACCCAGCGACTGGGCAAGCGATTTGGCCAGGGCCGCTTCGCGTGCGGCGCGGTCCGGCTTCTGACCCTCAGCGGGCGGAGTAGTGGGCTTGTTGGCGTCACGGAAGGACTTCAGGGCGTCGGCAACCTTGGCCTCGTCCACTCCGAGCTTGGCCGCCAGCGCCGACGCCTGCTCCATGCCCTGGCCGCCGCGGCCGCCGTGCCTTCCCATGTGCTCCTGGTCGGTGCCGGTGTTTCCGCCGGCTGAAGCGCTTGAGCTCGCACTGGGGGTGGGAGTGGGCGTTGTGGTGGTGGCCGAAGCCATTCCGGCAACGCTGATTCCGGCACCAAGCGCCAGCGCTGCCGCTGACAAGCCCAGGGTCATCTTCTTCGTGCGTGTCATCTCTTGTCTCCTGATTCGCCGCCATGGGGACGGCTGCTCGTGTTGTGCCTCTTGGCGAGACATACCAAGCTTCGCCGCCAATGTTCAGGAAAGGCTGTTGTGAACCTTTCGTTCACCTGTGAGTGTTAGTTGCATAGAGTGCAAACTTGCACATAGTGTAAGTACGTGAGCACGCTCGATTCCCCTGCTGATGCCGACCCCGCGCCTTCCCGGCGGGAGCTGAACAAGGCCGCCACCCGGCAGGCCATCACTGACGCCGCCCTGGCCCTCCTTCGCGGCAAGGGCCCGGGCAACTTCACGGTGGAGGACATCGCCGAGGCAGCGGGCATTTCCCGCCGCACGTTCTTTAACTACTTCAGCAGCACCGACGCGGCCCTGGCCTCAATCGTCCACGGATTCCTGGACAACGCCATCCAGCAGCTCCGCCTCAGGCCGGCGGACGAACCTTTGCTCGAGTCCGCCCAGGCCGCCCTCGTGGCCCTCGCCGATCCCAAAGCCGTGGCTCCGCTCGCTGAACTGTTCTCGCTGACCCAGCAGAGCCCCCTCATGGCCCACACCGAACTCGAGGCCTGGGACCACTGCCGGGCGCAGGTATTCATGGTTGCCCGCGAGCGCCTGGCCGGCACGCCCAGTGAGGAGGACGAGCTGTACGTCCACGCCCTGGCCGGTTCCGTCATGTCCTGCGGAAAGGCCGCCATGGAGGTCTGGTTCAACCGCCGGGGACCGGACCTGTCGCCTGCCTCCCTGGGCGAGCTCCGGCAACTGCTCATTGACGCCATGGCCCTGCTGGGCGCCGGCTTCACCACCCCTGCACCATCCACGTCCCGCTCCTCCTGACAAGATCGGTATCCCGCATGGCACTCCTCCTCTACCGCCTCGGCAAGTTTTCCTACCGCCGGCGCTGGCTTGTCATCTCACTGTGGCTTGCCGTGCTGGTGGCCGTTGGTGGCTCGGCTGCGGCCTTCCACGGCACCCTTTCCAACAACTTCCAGATTCCGGGCACCGAAACGCAGCGGATCGCGGACAAGCTCAAGCAGGAGCTGCCCTCAGCCTCCGGCGGCAGCGCCACCATCGTCTTCGAAGCGCCCGACGGCGGCTTCACGGACCAGAGCCGGGCGGCCGTGACGGACGCGCTCAAGAAGCTCCAGGCCCTCCCCGACGTCCGCGGCACCGTGGATCCGTTCGCCACCCAGGCCCAGCTGGACCAGGCAGGCAAGGCCATCACCGATGGCGAACAGCAGTTGGCCGCCGGGCAGGCCCAGCTTGACGCCTCCCGCGCCCAGCTGGAAGCCGGTAAGGCCCAGCTTGCGGCCGCCGAGCAGCAGCTCACCGCTGCCGGCGCCCCGGCGGCGGTGATCGAGGCCCAGCTGGGACAGCAGAAGGCAGCGCTGGCGCAGGGCCAGGCAAAGCTCGACGCCGGCACCCAGGAACTGGCGGCCAACAAGGCAAAGCTGGAACTTGGCAAACGCCAGGCCCAGGCGGCCTCGGCCATCCGCTTCGTCTCCGAAGACAACAAGGCCGCCGTGGCGCAGGTGCAGTTCAACACCTCCATCAACGGGCTGGCTCCGGCTGTCCGCAAACAGGTGCAGCAAATCGCGCACGAGACGTCCTCAGCCGGCGTCAAGGCCTTTGCCAGCAAGGAAATCACCGAGGACATTTCAGCTCTCTTCGGCACGGCGGAAATCGTCGGCATCGCCGTGGCGGCACTGGTGCTCATCCTGATGCTGGGCACGCTGGTCGCCGCGGGTCTGCCGCTGCTGATGGCCATCATGGGCGTCGGTGTGGGCGTCGGCATCACGTTCGCGCTCTCCGGCCTGTTCGACATGAGCTCCATCTCCCCCATGCTGGCCCTCATGCTGGGCCTGGCGGTGGGCATCGACTACTCGTTGTTCATCGTCAACCGGCACCGGACCCAGCTCCTGGCCGGCATGGACCCTGAGGAGTCCGTGGCCAGGGCCAACGGCACCTCCGGCAACGCCGTGGTCTTCGCGGGCCTTACCGTGATCATCGCCCTCGCCGCCCTGGTGGTCCCGGGGCTCCCGTTCCTCACGGTCATGGGCCTCGCTGCGGCGGGAACCGTAGCAGTCGCCGTCCTCGTGGCCATCACCCTGACACCGGCCATGCTGTCCCTGATCGGCCGGCGCATCATCTCCAAGCGGGCCTGGGCCAAGGCTGACGCGCACAACGCCCAGCCGGACCACGAGGCCGCGGACCTTGCCGTTGACCAGGAACGCAGCACCCGTGGCTGGGGCGGCCTGGTCACCAGGCACCCGTGGGTGGCCCTCGTTGCCGGCGTGCTCCTGCTGGGCACTTTGGCCCTTCCCGCCACCCAGCTGCAACTCGCCCTGCCCGACGGCGGCTCGGAGCCCGTGGAGTCCGAGGCCTACCAGGCCTACGACCTGACCGCGCGCAGCTTCGGCGAAGGCGTCACCGGCCCTATCGTGGCCGTGGGCGAGTTCCCCGCGAACCTGGACGCAGCACAGGCACAGAAGCTGCAGTACGACATCGCGGACAAGCTCCGCGCCGTGGACAACGTGGTGGCCGCCGTTCCAGTTGCCCTCAGCGAGGACCGCCGCACCGCCGTTTTCCAGGTCATCCCCAAGGAGGGCCCGGCAAGCGCCAGCACCGTCAAGGTGGTCTCCGACCTGCGTGGCCTCAACGGCGAAATCAAGGCCGACTTTGACGTCACCATGGGCCTGACCGGGCAGACCGCCGGCAACGTGGACGTCTCCACCAAGCTCGGCGACGCCCTGCCGCCTTACCTGGCGATCGTCGTCGGACTTTCCCTGATCCTGCTGTTGCTCGTGTTCCGCTCCATCGTGGTCCCGCTGCTGGCAACAGGCGGATTCCTGCTGTCCCTGTCCGCTGCCTTCGGCGCCGTGGTTGCCGTCTACCAATGGGGCTGGCTGGGGAACGTCTTCGACGTGGCCAACCCAGGCGCGGTGCTGAGCTTCCTTCCGATCATCCTGATCGGCGTGCTGTTCGGGCTGGCCATGGACTACCAGGTGTTCATTGCCTCGGGCATGCGCGAGGCCTACATGCACGGTTCACCGGCCAAGGAAGCCGTACGGGTGGGCTTCCGGCACGCAGCCGCCGTGGTCACCGCGGCCGCGATCATCATGGTCAGTGTGTTCTCCGGCTTCATCTTCAGCCACCTCACCATGGTCCGGCCGCTCGGCTTCGCGATGGCCTTCGGCGTGCTGTTCGACGCGTTCGTGGTCCGGATGACCATCGTGCCCGCCGTGATGTACCTGCTGGGCGCCAAGTCCTGGTGGCTGCCGCGGTGGCTGGACCGGATCCTGCCGGACGTGGACGTGGAGGGTGCCAAGCTCAACCGCGGCCAGGCCGCAACCGCTCCGGGCGAACTGGTCCACTAGGCTGAAGCCGTGCTGCATCTGATTCTCGCCTCCCAGTCCCCCGCCCGCACCAAACTCCTGGCGGAAGCCGGCATCCGGCACACCGTGCTGGTGTCCGACGTCGACGAGGATGCCGTCCAGGCGAAGTACGGCGTCACCGACCCGCACGACACGGCGCTGCTGCTGGCCAGGGCCAAGGCGGAGGCCGTTGCGTCGTTGCCGGAAGCGGAAGGCGCCCTGGTGCTGGGCTGCGACTCCGTCTTCGAGTTCGGCGGCGAAGCGCACGGCAAGCCGTACACCGCCGAGGTTGCCCGCGAACGCATGCTCAGGATGAGCGGCAGCGCCGGGGTGCTGCACACAGGGCACTGGCTGGTGGACTGCAGGGACACGGACGACGACGGCGGCGCCGGCCGCGGCTCGGGCGCCACGCTGGGGGCGGTGGCC
>Ga0308158_10002361_pt1 | contig 18021 bp, 17 predicted proteins | sample PhyBR2_FD_201038 | JGI IMG/M metagenome (GOLD analysis project Ga0308158, IMG submission 201038) | Phyllosphere microbial communities from UC Gill Tract Community Farm, Albany, California, United States - DLSLB.R2 | ecosystem: Host-associated > Plants > Phyllosphere > Unclassified | place: USA...
GACAACGATCAGTCGAGCATTTCTGCGATCTGATCATCTGCCAGCTTCGCGGCTGACGCCGCTCCTGCAAATGGGTTTATCAGTAAAGCCCCTGCCGAGCATGGCTCGGCACTACATGCGACCTGCTTGATCAAAAAATCACCAGTGCCTGCAAAGGTCTGGCGCGCAAGGGTTGTGCAGGCTTATCCACAGCTTGTGTAACCGTCAGGGCACAGCCTGTGTGGACAACGCAATGCCCGCGTAGTGCCGAGCCATGCTCGGCAGGGGACTTGCCGGTGTTACATCCGACAGTTCATCGGCTTCGCGGCTGACGCCGCTCCTACAAGGCTACTTCCAGGTGAGCAGTTCAGGCTGCAAGCTGCGGAATATCCGCTCCAGTCGCTCCGCCCAGGCCTGCTGCCCTGCCACATCGGCGATCAGGTCCTGGCGGATCTCCAGTTCCACATGCACCAGACCACGGCCTTCGCCATGCACCGGCACCGCATAGTCGCTGTTGCTGTTCACCGAATACGGTTGGTTGTCGCCGACCACCAGGTCGCCTTCATCGCGCAAGGCCTGCAACAGCGCATGCGCGAAGCGCGTGTCCTGGTGATACAGCACGCCTGCATGCCATGGACGTTCCATGCCGGCCATCGCCGGGGTGAAGCTGTGCATCATCACCAGCAGTGTCGGCACAGCCGCATCGCGGCGACGGTCCAGCTCGGCGTCGATGCGTGCGTGGTAGGGCGCGTGGATCGCATCAATGCGCTGCTGGCGTTGCTGTGGATCAAGGCCGCGATTGCCGGGAACAACGGTGCCGTCGCTGACTTCAGGAATCAGCGTCGGCGACACCAGCGGCCGGTTGCAGTCGATCAACAGGCGCGAATAGGTCTGTTCGATGGCCCAGGCGTCCAGGCGCTTGGCCAGGGCGCGGGTGGTGCCGGCGATGCCGATATCCCAGCCGATGTGCCGGTCCAGTTCGGCCTGCGGCAAGCCCAGGTCCTGCAGCGCCTGCGGCACACGCTGGCCGGCATGATCGGCCAGCAGCAGGAACGGGGACACGCTGTGCGGGTTGTGCACGGTGTAAATCGCTGGATCATGGGCGCCGAGCAGCGCAGTGACGCCTTGCAAGCCGGAGTCAGCCACGCGGGCGCCCATCCAGATGGTGTTCGATCATCCACAGGCCGGCCCAGAGTTTTGCGTCCAGCTCATAGCCTTCGCCCATTTTCTCCACCAGCCAGGCTGCAGCGCGCTGACGCGGGATGCTGTGCACGGTGATGTCCTCGCTGGCATCGCCGCCGCCCTCGCCGACCTTGCGCAGGCCGGTGGCACGCACGAAGGCGATCTTCTCGCTGCTGGCGCCGGAGGAGGTGGGGCCGATCATCAGCACTTCGGCATGGTCGGCGGTCCAGCCGGTTTCTTCTTCCAGCTCGCGCACGGCCGACACCTCGATGGATTCACCGGCATCGATATCGCCAACCAGCCCTGCCGGCATCTCGATGGTGCGCGCTTGCAGCGGCACGCGGAACTGCTCGACGAACAGCACCTCGTCATCGGGGGTGACCGCGATGATGATCGCGGCCAGCCCGCCGGCATGGGTGCGCTCGCTGTACTCCCAGGTGCCGCGCACCAGCATGCGCTGGTATTTGCCTTCGTAGACGACGCGGGGTTCAGCAGTGTTATGGCTCATGCGAACTCGTTGGCTGGAGTGGAAGGGGATTGCAGGCCGGCCGCAGTCATCAGTCGGCGCCGGGTCATCGGGCCAAACCGAAGCGCCTCGCACAGCCCGCCGAGCATGTCGCCGTCGCCATTGGCACGCACGAAGCCGCCGGCGGCGTTGTGCAGCGGTGCGTTCAAGGCAACCGTGGTCAGCTGGCGGAACAGCAAGGCCTGCTCACGCTGCTCGCGCAGCCGTACCGCCATGGTGGCGGCGCCGCGCAGGCGCAGGAACGGCACTTCATCAATGCGCTCGAGCAGGGCGTCCATGCTGCCGAAATGCGCCAGCAGCACGGCCGCTGACTTGGCCCCGATACCGGATACGCCAGGAATGTTGTCCACTGCGTCGCCGCTCAGCGCCAGGTAGTCGGCGACCTGGTGTGCATGCACACCCTGACGTGCCTTCACCCCGTCGGCCCCCCAGCGCTGGTTGCGGGCGTAGTCCCATTGCTCGTCGTGTTCCGACAGCAGCTGCGACAAGTCCTTGTCGGCCGAGACGATGACCCCGCGCAGGCGGCCGCGGCTGGCATGCAGGGCGCTGCCGATCAGGTCGTCAGCCTCGTATTCGCGGTCGGCCAGTACTTCCAGGCCCAAGGCGGCGCACAGCGCCTTGCAATGGGCGAACTGGCGGCGCAGTTCCTCCGGGGCCGGATCACGGTTGGCCTTGTAGGCCGGATACAGCGCATGGCGGAAACAGCTGTCCAACGCTTCGTCGAAGGCCACGGCGATATGTTGTGGGCGCTCGCGTTCCAGCAGGTCGAGCAGGAAGCGGGCAAAACCGTGAACTGCGTTTACCGGCCAGCCCTGCGCATCCTGGAATTCATCGGGAATCGAATGCCAGGCGCGGAAGACGTACAGGCTGGCGTCGATCAGGTAGAGCGGCTGCAGTGGGGCACTGCCGGCATTCATGGCTGCCAGTCCTGCAGCAGCATGGCCGGATCGGGGCGTTCGCGGTCGGGGACGGCAATCCTGGGGGTGCCGATATGGATGAAACCAACGATCTGCTCATTGTCGGCCAGGCCCAGGTGGCGGGCGACTTCCGGATCGCTGGCCATCCACGCGGTCAGCCATTGCGCCCCGAAACCGCAGCCCTGCGCGGCCTGCAGCAGGGCGAAGCACACGCAGCCGGCGGTGAGCAGCTGTTCCTGCGCGGGGACCTTGGGGTTGTCCTGCAAGCGGGCGATCACGGTAATGATCAGCGGTGCATGGGAGAAGCGCTGGCGGTCCTTTTCCACCGCGGCCTCGGCCGCATTGGGGTCGCGCTGGCGGCTGCGCCGGGCCAGAAACTCGCCCAGCGCATGGCGGGCTTCGCCCTGCAGGCGCAGGAACCGGAACGGCACCATCTTGCCGTGATCTGGGACGCGTACGGCCGATTGCAGCATGCGCAGCACGGTGGCAGGGTCCGGCGCCGGCTCGCCCAGTTGCAGGGAGGGCACCGAATGGCGCTGATCCAGCGCTTGCAGGAAGCAGTTGTCGGACATGGTTCACGGGAGCTGAGGCGGCCAGTGATTATAGACGTCGCCCATGTACCGGCCGTTTAGCGGGAGCCAGCGGCGGTTTTGTGCGCTGTGTCGTGTGGCCTGAACAAGCTACGGGTCGCTAATAATCGCTGACACGCTTAGCATGGCTGGTATTGCGGGGAAGGGCTCATGAGGTAGGAAGTGCGGACTGCATCACTGACCCTGTTCATCTTCTCCGCCTACCATGCGCGTGCGGTTTCGGGGGCCGTGTCTGCATTTCCCAATTTGTTTATCAGAAGACCAGCGCCTGTAAGGGTGTGGAGCCTTTGCGCATGATGTCCAATCCGCATCCCGCCGGTCAGCCCGGTCGTAACCAGAACCTGCTTGGCGTGGCCCGTGAGGCCGCCCTGCCAGTGCTGTCGCAGGCCTTTGCCAAGGTGCTGGCGGGCTTTGACGATGCCTTGTTCGATCGTGCCGAGACGGCGGGCCCCTCGCAGCTGGCGTTTCTGGACGGCATGCGTGAGCTGCGCCGCCGGCGTGATGAGATCTCCCGTCGGTTCGATGCCCACCTGCAACAGGCCTGGGCCGCGCTGGAAGCCGGCAGCCCACAGTCGGCAGAGAGCGTGCTGGCCGGGCAGGGCGACGGCGGTTTGAGCCTGGTCCCCGAACACATTCTTGAATCGCGCCTGGCCGTACGCAATTTTGCCACCGTGCTGCTGCGCGACTGGAAGCAGGTGTTGCTGCGCATCGATCACCGCCTGGCCTGGGTGGCGGGGGTGTCGACGCTGGATGCCGACACCAATCCGATCGGCCCGGAGCACATCGGCGTGGCCGTGCACGAGGCGTTCTATACCTGCGACCTGGCCGCTGAAGTGCGGCTGGTGCTGTTCAAGTTGTGCGAACGCGAGTTCGCCGCCGGCATCGGCAAGCTGTACGAAGCCGTGGACGAGCGCCTGGCCCAGGCCGGTGTCGCCCCCGAGATCGCCGCGCCGCGCCGGCCCGGTCCGCAACGCTCGCCGGTCGAGCAGGTGTCGCAGGCTGCGCAGGAAGAAGAGGAAGGATTCGACCCGGGCCATGCGCCGATGTGGGCGCGGCGCTTTTCCGAGCGCTGGAACCAGCGCCGCGGCAGCATGGCCGGCCAGGCTGCCGCGCAGGCAGCGGCGGGTTTCGAGGCCGAACAGGCCTATGGCAGTTCGCAGAACATGGTGCTGGAGGCGCTGCACGAGCTGCTGGCGCAGAGTCGGCAGACCCGCGAAGGGGCGTCGGCGTCTGCGGCCGATGCCGCGCATGCCGGCGCCGGCCAGCAGCGCTCCTTGAACCAGCGCGAGATGATGTCGGTGTTGTCGCTGCTGCAGGCCACGCCCAGCGCAACCCTGCGCGCGGCGGTGGGCGAGGATGGCGAATCGCTGGCGCAGCGGCTCAAGAGTGAAGTGCTGTCCGGTGCCACGCGCCTCGGGGTGGACCCGCAACAGGCGCATCTGGACCCCCAGGACGAAGATGCGATCGACCTGGTCGGCATGCTGTTCGACGTGATGCTCGACGAACGTGACCTGGAAGGGCGTTCGCGCGAGCTGATCGGGCGTCTGGTCGTGCCCTTCGTCAAAGTCGCCATGCTCGACCGGCGCATGTTCGTGCAGAAGACCCATCCGGCGCGCAAGCTGCTCAACTCGCTGGCCGAGGCCTGCGAGGGCAATGCCGGGGAAAGCCAGGCCGAGCGCGCGCTGATGGGCAAGGTCGAGGAAATCATTGAAAGGCTGACCGCCGAGTTCAATGAGAACCTGGCGATCTTCCTCACCCTGGAAGAAGAGTTCCGCGACTTCCTGGCCCAGCACCGGCGGCGTATCGAGATCACCGAGCGGCGCGCAGCCGAGACCCAACGTGGCCAGGAGAAACTGGAAGTCGCCCGCAATCGCGCAAGCGCCGAGCTGGACAAGCGGGTTGCCGACGTCAGCCTGCCCAAGGCCATCGAAGACTTCCTGCGCCAGCCCTGGAATCACCATCTGACCCTTACCCTGCTGCGCGAAGGCGAGGAAGGTGAAGGTGTGGCTGAAGCGTTGAAGCTGGCCGACGATGTGCTGGAAGAAGTGGCTGAAGCACGCCGCCATATCGTCGGCAAGCCATGGCTGCAATCCAGCCAGCCCGGGCTGCGCAAGGTGTTTGCCAGTGTTGGCCTGCATGGCGACGGTGGCACCACCGCGATCGACGCCTTGCACGACACCCTGCAGTCCATCGCTGAACTGCGGCCGGAACTGGAGCGGGCCTTGCCGGAACTGCCGCAGGTGGCCTTGCCGACGCCGCCGGCGCCGGAAACCCCGGCCATCGAGTTCGGCAATGCGACCAAGGCCGAGGATTTCGACGACAGCGACGCCGAACGTTTCCGCAGGATGGAAATCGGCACCTGGCTGGATTTCATCGACAAGGACGGCAAGATGCAGGCCGGCAAGTTGTCCTGGGTGAGTCCGATTTCTTCGCGACTGCTGTTCGTCAACCGCCGCGGCATCCGTTTCTGCGTGGCCTCGCCGGAAGAACTGGCGGTGATGGTGCGGCTGGAACGTTTGCGTCCACATGTGGATGACGGCGCCTTCGACACCGCCATGCAGGGCGTGATCGATCGGCTGGAACCGCAGGGCGTAGCCAACTGATTGGCGGCCTGGCAGCCCTGGGGCTGCCGCACAGGGCACCGGCTTTGCTACGATCCGGCGGTTGATCCGCTGCGCATCGAGGACTGGAATGGCCGTAGATGTCTGGGTGTTGAAGGAAACCGCCGAAGGCGAGCGACGCGTTGCCGCCACGCCGGAAACGGTGAAGAAACTTGTTTCAGCCGGCGCGCAGGTACACCTGCAGGCCGGCGCAGGCGCGGCTGCGGGGTTCCCCGACCAGGCCTATATGGATGCAGGGGCCCAGCTGGGTGACGCGCTGGAAGCTGCAGATCTGGTGTTATGCGTACAGGCCCCGTCCTTGCCGACCATTGCGCGCCTGAAGACGGCAGCGGTGCTGGTTGGCGGGGTGCAGCCCGAAGCCGATCCCGCGCGCGCGGCGGCGTTGCAGGCCCGCCAGTTGCAGACGTTTCCGTTGGAACGATTGCCACGTACCACGCGCGCACAGGCGATGGATGTGCTCAGTTCGCAGGCCGGCATGGCTGGCTACAAGGCAACCCTGATCGCCGCGCAGCTTGCGCCGCGTTTCTTCCCGATGTTGACCACTGCCGCCGGCACTATCCGCCCATCCAAGGTACTGATTGTCGGTGCCGGTGTTGCGGGCCTGCAGGCCGTTGCCACAGCCAAGCGCCTGGGCGCAGCGGTTGAAGGTTTCGATGTACGTCCTGAGACGCGTGAGCAGATCGAGTCGCTGGGTGGCAAGTTCCTGGACCTGGGCGTCAGCGCTGCCGGCGAGGGCGGCTATGCCCGGCAGCTGACCGACGCGGAGCGCGCTGAACAACAGCGACGCTTGGCCGAACACCTGAAAGGGGTGGACGTGGTGATCTGCACCGCTGCCGTGCCCGGCCGTCCGGCACCGAAGATCGTCACCGCGGCGATGGTGGCGGGTATGCGCCCAGGCAGTGTGATCGTCGATCTGGCTGCCGAGACTGGCGGCAACTGCGAGGCAACGCAGCCGGGGCAAACCATCGAGGTCGGCGGCGTGACGGTTGCTGGTCCGCTCAACCTGGCCAGCATGGGTGCGGTGCACGCCAGCGAAATGTTCGCGCGCAACGTCTACAACTTCGTGGCGCTGTTCCTGAAGGAAGGCAAGCTGTCGTTCGACTGGAACGATGAGTTGCTGGCCAAGACCGTGTGGCCGCAACGTCCAGCCGGCGGTGAAATCCCGCCGGTGTGAGCAGCAGCGCCAGGTGTGGAGCCGAGCCATGCTCGCCTGGAGCTTCGCTGATAGACCCTGTTGTGGGAACTGCGTAAGCCGCGATACCGAGGATCCATCGGGTGCGGGTGGCTCTCTGATTTCATTGAAGTCAGCTTCGCGGCTGACGCCGCTCCTAAAACGCTGATACGTCGCTGGGAAAGCCCCTGCCGAGCATGGCTCGGCACTACCGTACCGCTGTAGCCCCTCTCCTGCTTGCGGGAGAGGGGTTGGGGTGAGGGCGGTTTTTCGCTGGGAAAGCCCCTGCCGAGCATGGCTCGGCACTACCAGATCAGGTCAGCGCGGTGGGCGCGGTGCCGGTGGATTGGCCTGTACCCATTGCCGGCGCTGTTCCACGCTCATCCTGTTCCACTGTTCGCGCAGTTGCTGGCGCTGCTCCTTGTCCATGCCGCGCATCTTGTCGAACAGTGCCTGCGCGTCGCGGCGCTGGTCCGGGGACATGTTCTCGAAACGGTGCATGCCGCGACGGGCCTGCTCGCGCTGCTGTGGGGTCATCTGCTGCCAGCTGCGGGCATGCTCGTAGCTGCGCTGGCGGCGTTCGGGGGAGGAGCTGTTCCAGCGATCACGCACCGGTGCGATCAGCGTCTCGCGCTGGGCTGGGGTGAGCTGGTCCCATTCGGGCAGCTGTTGCTGGGCGGCGGCCGGAGCGCTGGCGCAGGCCAGCAACAGCAGGTAAGGCGCCAAGGTCTTCATCATCATTCCATCGCCAGATTGTCGGAACCAAGCCACAAGTACAGCTCAGGGCTTTCGTCGAACAGCAAGGTGTCATCGCCAGTGTCGGTGTTCTGGCCAGCGACCACAGGGGCAACCGGTGGCTGCGCGCTGTGGTTGAACTGCATCGCTACCGGCACCGCCAGCAGCGCCGAGCAGGCGGTCGCCAGCCACCAGCGATGGCGGCGCCATACCGACGGCGTTTTCGTCATGCTGGCGTGCTGGCGGGCCTGCCGCAGCCGCGCCAGGGTGGCCGGGGACAATGCGGCATCGGCCTGCTGCTGCAGCTGCCGGGCCTGATGGTCGAATGCGTCGGGATGTGTGGGCAGGCGGTTCACCGCGAGGCCTCCAGTTGTTTCTGCAATGCGTCGCGCGCGCGCGACAGGTGGGTTTTTACCGAGCCTTCCGAGCAACCCATCGCCTTGGCGGTGGTGGCCACGTCCAGTTCCTGCAGCACGCGCAGGCTGAAGGCTTCGCGCTGGCGGGCTGGCAGCTGCCGCAGGGCGTGTACCAACTGCGTGTACGCGCGCTGCTGTTCATGTGTCTGTGCAGGGCCGGGGCCTTCGTCGGCCCAGTCGATGGTGCTGTCCTGGTCGTGGTCTTCCTGGGGCGCCCAGAACTTCAGGCGGAAGCTGCGGCGGCGCTGCAGGTCGATGATGCGCCGGCGCAGGATGCTCCAGAACAATGCCGTCCATTCCTCCGCGGGCCGCTCGCGGTAGCCCAGCATGCGTTCCATGGCGTCCTGGACCGCGTCCAGCGCATCGTCGCGCTGGCGCAGGCCGGCCTCGGCGAAACGGAACGCGCGCGGGCCGATACCCGCCAGGAACGCGTCCAGCGAGGCAGGTACAGCCGCAGGCGGCATCAGGGGGGGGCTGGTCACCAGCACAGGGTAACGTTCCGGTCGTGGGTGTGTCTGGGAGGGATAACGCGCGAGAGGCGAATCGGTTGACAACGCAACGGTCGCGCCGGCTTCGGCCACATGGTTATGATGCCGGACAGGCGCTTCCAGCCTCGGAGAGAGCAAACAATGAGCGACGGGTTCGTAGCGTTGTACATCTTCATGCTGGCAGCGATTGCCGGCCACGTGATCATCTCGCGGGTGCCGGTGATCCTGCACACCCCCTTGATGTCCGGTTCCAATTTCATCCATGGCATCGTGCTGATCGGTGCAATGGTGGTACTCGGCCATGCGGACACAACGCTTGAGAAGGTGATCGGCTTCATCGCCGTGGCCCTCGGGGCGGGCAACGCGGCCGGCGGCTATGTGGTGACCGAGCGCATGCTGGACATGTTCAAGAGCTCGAAGAAGCCGGAAGGGAAGGACAAGTGAGCCTCCCCATCGGTATCGCCGGCCGCCCCGCGGTCAATGCACGGCAGGTTTTCCAGTGGCTCAGCTACCTGCAGTATCCGGCCTTGCTGGTGGCGTTCGCCTATGCGGCGCGGCCACTGTTCAATGGCATGGCGGGCGCGCTTGATGCCTATAACAGTGCACTGTTGTATGCAGGCGTGGGCGTAGGCATGTCCTCGTTGCAGGATCCGGCCAAGACCCAGAACAGGATGTCGAAGAAAGTCTGGGAGGACCCGCGCAAGGGAGGCCTGATGCTGTGGCTGATCAGTGCGCAGGCCCTGCTGCCGATCCTGCTCGGATTGTTGGGCGCGGCCCTGGCCCCCACCACCGCATTGTCGCAGCTGGCACTGGGCATGGTGGCGTTCGGCTTGGGCATGATCGGGTTGCTGAAAACCGCCATTGAAATGCGCGAGCACCATCGTCTCGACAAGCAGTCTCCTCGCCCTGTAGACACGGCTCTGGAGGCCGGTGCATGAGCATATCGATCCTGGTCAATACGAGTTATCTGGTCGCTGCCACGCTGTTCCTGCTGGGCCTGCAGCGCATGGCCTCGCCCAGGACCGCGCGCAGCGGCATCCAATGGGCCGGTGCCGGCATGTTGATCGCCACCGCTGCCACATTCTTTCTGCCGGGTCTGCACAACATCGCATTGATCGCCGTGGCCCTGGTGCTGGGCACGGGCCTGGCCTGGGTGTCGGCCAAGAAAGTGGCCATCACCGACATGCCGCAGATGGTCGCCTTGTACAACGGCATGGGCGGTGGCTCGGCCGCGGCCATCGGCGCGGTGGAACTGCTGCGTTTTTCCGATCTTGCCAACCGCGATACCAATCATTGGAGCGCGCAGGCCATCGCCGACCTGGCGGCACGGTTGCCGTCCAATACGGTGCTGGCGTTGGCGGTGATCGGTTCGGCGATCGGCGCGGTGTCGTTGTCCGGTTCGGTCATTGCCTGGGCCAAGCTGGATGGACGCTTGGACAAGCGTGTCACCTTCCCCGGGCAACAAGCCTTCAACCTGCTGGTCGCGTTGGCGATGGTGGTGCTGGGGGTATGGGCGGCGGTGAGCCTGCAGCCTTTGGCCATCATCGGTTTCTTCGTGGTGGCGTTGGCATTGGGTGTGCTGATGACATTGCCGATCGGCGGCGCCGACATGCCGGTGGTCATCTCGCTGTACAACGCCTTCACCGGCCTGGCAGTGGCGTTTGAAGGTTACGTGCTCGGCAACGAGGCCTTGATCATCGCCGGCATGATGGTCGGTGCGGCCGGTATCCTGCTGACCCGCTTGATGGCCAAGGCGATGAACCGGCCGATCAGCGGCGTGCTGTTCTCCAACTTCGGCGGCGGCGGGCAGGGGGCGGAGATCAGCGGTACGCAGAAGCCGATCGAAGCCTCCGACGTGGCCGCGATGATGGCTTTCGCCGAACGTGTGGTGATCGTGCCCGGTTACGGCATGGCGGTAGCGCAGGCCCAGCACAAGATATGGGAACTGGCGCAGCGCCTGATCGAACGCGGGGTCAAGGTGAAGTTCGCGATCCATCCGGTGGCCGGGCGAATGCCCGGGCATATGAACGTGCTGCTGGCCGAGGCGGGCGTGCCGTACGACTTGATCGCCGACATGGACGATATCAATCCGGAGTTCGCGACCACCGATGTGTCGTTGGTGATCGGTGCGAACGACGTGGTCAACCCGGTGGCCAAAACCGATCCAAGCAGCCCGATCTACGGCATGCCGATCCTGGATGTGGTCAATTCAAGGAATACCATCGTCATCAAGCGCGGCAAGGGAACCGGCTTTGCCGGTATCGAGAATGCGCTGTTCTATGCCGACAACACCCGCATGTTGTACGGCGATGGTGCCGAGGCGGCGAGTGCACTTGTCAGTGAACTGAAGGCGCTGGACGGCGGGCACTGAGGTCTGCGGCGGTGGTCAGGAGGCCACCGCCCATTCGCGCACTGTGGATTCAGCCGTGGTGTTGCCCGCCGGCAGCAGCATCGGTGCGGCCAGGGTGCGGTCCTGCACTGGCTGGCCGCGCCTTGCGGCGGTGGTAGTGCAGCCGAAGGCATGCTTGAACGCGCGGCAGAATGCGCTTTCACTTTCGAAACCCAGGGATTCGGCGATTTCGCACACTGACAGATCGGTGTTGCACACCAACTCCAGCGCGCGCTTGTTGCGCAGGCGCGCCGCATGCTCGCTCGGGGTCTCGCCAAAGACCTCGCGGTAGATGCGGATCAAGTGGGTAGGCGAGTAGTTGGCGGCCGCTGCCAGGCTGACCAGGTCAAGACGGGTTTCGATGGTGCAGCGGATCAGGTGCTGCACCCGCAACAGGCGCAGCAGCGTCTGATGACGGCGCATCAGTGTGCGACCGCTGCAGCGCTCAAGTTGGATCTGCAAGGGCTGCTGACGTTCGATCAGGGCATCGCGCAGCAAGCCCAACCGGTAGGCGGCGTCGGTCGAATCCGGGTTCAGCTCCAGGTTGCCGGAGCGGTACAGGCGCAGCATGGCGCGCGCCAGATCGGGGTCACAGCGCAGCTCACGGGGGATGAGGCAGTTGATGATGGCGGCGGTGGATTTGGGCGGCTTCTGCCAGAGCGCAGCCGGTGCGGTGACGCATAGCCACCAGCTCTGCTCGCGGCTGCCATGGCGCAGGTTGCCATCCATCCACAGCTGCAACTGGCGTGCGGGCAGTTGCCAGGGCAGGTCGCCGTTGCTCAGCTCCAGGCGGCCGCTGAGTACCAGCGTAGCGCTTATCCAACCAGCTGGAATCGACAGGCGGCAGCCTTTGCCATATGCGCTGATGGCATGGATACAGTCAGGCCGTAGCAGGGGGGGCTCGATCGAGCGCGCGCCCTGAAGTGAATGATGTCGGATTCCCACTGCGGCTACCCCCATGTCTGTGTGAACGGACGACGACGGCGAGGTGTCTGCTCTGACAACGCGTGGTGTAACCGCGATGTCTCCCGGTCGTCGGCTGGGCTTTTGTGAAGCCCTACTCACTTCAGACGCAACGCAATGCTGATCACCTCACCTGTACAGAGAAAAAGTGCGCCGCTGTGCCGTGCCATTGCGGGCTCCGGTACATGCGGGCGGATGCGGGGGCGCGGCAGGCATCCACGGCATTTTGGCGGGTACGGGACGAAGACGATTGGCGGATCGGTGGTTTCCGGGAACGCGGCGTTCCCTCCGGCATGGCGCATTCCGCCGCAGCCCACCCTTGATCCATGCCCTATCTGTTTGGACCGAGGGTGAACCTTGTGGCGACAGCGCGCGTTGGCGCGGCATCGTGATCGGGTCGGGTGAGGTACTGGGCGCTGCACGGCACGGCAGGTGTCAATGCGCAGGCACCGCGGGCACGGCAGCAAGGGGGCGGCGACACGGTCTGGCTTGGTCGCACGGGGTGAACCGCAGCGGAGAGTTGCCAGCAACGTCCCCCAGATTGTTTACGAGGTCGCGAGCTCGGCCTGATTGCCGTGTTCAGGCGTGGCAACACTCATGTCGATGCAGGTGCGATTGGCGCCGCCGCTTCGACGCGCCTGGCTGGCGGTGCAGGCGTAGGTTTGCTTGAAAGCGCGGCAGAAGGCGCTTTCGGTCTCGAAGCCCAGCGCGTCCGCAATTTCGCAGATGGAGAGCTCGGTGGTGCAGACCAGGTCCCAGGCCCGCTGCAGGCGCAGGCGGGTTGCATATTCAAACGGGGTTTCGTCAAAGACTTCGCGATAGATGCGGATCAGATGCGGGGGGGAATAATTGGCGATCGCCGCCAGCCGATTGAGGTCCAGGCGTGCATCCACATTGCAGCGGATCAGGTGTTGCACGCGTAACAAGCGCAACATGGTCTGGTGTCGCCGCAGTGCGGTGCGACCGCTGCAGCGGTTGAGTTGGCCATGCAGTGATTGCTGGCGCTCCAGCAGCATGTCGCGCAGCACGAGCATGCCATCCTGGACAGCGGACGTATCGCGGCTGTTGCTGAAGCAGCGCTTTCGCGCCAGGTGCAATACCGCGCGTGCCACTTCCTTGTCGCAGCTTATTTCGCGTGGAATGAGATGGTTGCTCGACGTTGGCGGGCGCGGCAATCGTTCCCACAGCGCAGCGGGTGCGGTGATGCACAGCCACCAGGCATGACTTCGGTTGGACAGGCGCAGTTCGCCTTCCAGCCACAACTGCAGGTGATGGGCAGCAAGTTGCCAAGGGGCATCACCACTGCCTATCTCCAACAATCCGGTCAACACCAGGGTGACGCTTACCCAGCCGGCGGGAATCAGCAGGCGGGCGCCCCTGCCGTAGCCGGTCGTGGCGTGCACGCTTCCAGCCGGCTGGCTGGACAGATCCAGGGCCTGGGACGCGTGCAGGGAGTGGTGTTGGATTCTCACCTCGTCTTCACAACCCTGTTGTTCGGAATGAAAGGGGTTCGAGAATTTCGCTTGTGCCGCTGTACCCGCGTTGGCGAGCAGAACATCGCATGGCCATTGGGATCTGGCAACGGGAATGAAAATTTCAGAATGCCGCGGGCCGTTCCTGCCGTGGCGAAAAAAAACCCGGCAGCTGCCGGGTAGGTTCGGGGCTGACCGTCGTGCCCATTGATGTTGGGCTGAGTAGGGTCTGACCTGTGCAGAGAGAAGAGTGACTTACCAAGTCCCCGAACAGAACCTATGCTGCGTGCTGGCACGCGGCGAAAGACATGCGCGCGTTTGCGCTTGGATTGTCGAAAATTAAGATTTCGCCGCTATGCGGAAAGGTTCAGTTGTAACCATCGGGGGCTTTGATGCAGCTTGAGCTGGAACGCGCGCTGGAGGATCTGCAGCAGGGCCGCCACGATGCGGCGGAAACGGCGATGCGCCGTCTGCTCGCCGCAACGCCTGGTTCCGCAGCGGGGATGGAGGTGCTGGCGCTGGCCTTGGCCGCACAGGGACGGGTGCAGGACGCACGCGACTGGCTTTCCCGCGCCGCCGAGTTGCAGCCGGATTCGCTGAGCGTGTGGATGAACCTGGGCAACGTCTGTCTTGAAGATGCCGATGCGGCTGCCGCAGGCACGGCGTTTGAACGCGCCCGTGCGCTGGGTGCGGAGGATGTGGCGTGGCTGCTCGGCTATGGGTTGGCGCTGCTGGGACAGGCACGCTTTGCCGACGCCAATGGATGCCTGGCGACTGCCCTGGCAAGGGAGCCGGGGGCGATTGACGTGCGCTTGGCGTATGCACAGAGCCTGGCGGAGATGGAACGGTTCGAGGAACTTGCAGCCTGTCTCGCCGGCGTGGAGGAGGCGTCGCTGGACCACGGCGAGCGCCGTGCCTTGGCTTGGTTGTTGGCGCAGGCCGGCAGTGACGCTGCCGCGCAGCAGCTGTACCGGCAACTGATCACCGAAGCCCCGGATGCCATCGAGCCGCGGATTCAATTCGCCCTGTTGCTGGAGCGCCTGAACCGGCTGGACGAGGCGGCTGAGGTATTGCGCGGGATTGATCCGCGCGCTGAGCACGGCAGCTCGGGAATGTATGAATTGGCCATGGCGCGCGTGATGCGTCGGCAGCAGCAGCCACAGGTAGCCATCCAGCATGCCGAACAGGCGCTGCTGCAGGAGGTTGCGCCAGCGATGCAGGCGCAGCTGCAGTTCGAGCTGGCGCGCAACCATGACCAGCTCGGGCAGGTCGACCACGCGATGCAGGCCTTGGCATCGGCGCATGCAGCGGCGGTGACAGCATTCGAACAGCGCTTGCCTGCAGGCCGCATGCCGCCGGTACTGGACTGGTTGCAACAGCGTTTGTTGCAGACCGCGCCCCAGGCGTGGGCGCAGGCCTTGCCGGATGCTCCTGCCCGGCCCAGCGATCCGGTGTTCCTGGTGGGATTCCCGCGCTCGGGAACGACGTTGCTGGAACGGATACTGGACGTGCATCCGGGTCTGGAGGTGCTGGATGAGCGGCCGGCGCTGGAGGTGGTGATCGAACAACTGCGCAGCGCGCCCACGTGGCGCGACGATGACCTGGGGGCCGCTCTGGATGCGCTGTCGCCGGCGGCGCTTGCTGCGGCCAGGCAACGCTACTGGAACGAGGTCAGGCGACACCTGCCGCTGCAAGGTCGGCTGGTGGACAAGTACCCGCTGACCATGACGCGCTTGCCCTATGTGGCGCGTTTGTTCCCGCAGGCGGACTGGCTGTTGCTGCTGCGCCATCCCTGCGACTGTGTACTGAGTTGCTATATGCAGGCGTTTGGAATCAATGGCGGCGCCTTGGCGTTCACTTCGCTGGAGTCCACTGCACGCACTTATGCGGCGATCATGCACTGGTGGCACGAGCAACGCGAACGGGTGCCTGCGCGCGTGCATGTGCTGCGCTATGAGGACCTGGTGGACGATCTTCCTGCGGTGCTCTCCACCTTGATGGCGTTCCTGGCACTGCCTGCGCAGGAACAGCAGCTTTCCTTCGCCAACCACGCAAGCGCACGAGCGCGTCGCATCAACACGCCCAGCTACTCGCAGGTGGTACAGCCGCTCAACGCCTCGGCAGTAGGTCGGTGGCGCAGCTATCGCGCCCATTTCAGCGATGAAACCCTGGCCATTCTTGCGCCGTGGGTAGTGCGTTACGGCTATACGCTCGACTGACGCTGGGGAAACCTGAGGTAGGTGGAGAGGATGTACTTGTCCTGCGCGGGGGATGGCTTGCCCTGATGGGCGTACATCCAGTACGGGGGGAACATGAGCAGTCTTCCAGTGCGCGGTGCCACGCCGGTATGCAGGCCGGGAAACCAGGTTTCACCACCGGCCTCCACGTCATTGAGGTACCACAGGAAGACCAGGTAGCGGTCGCAGACCTCATTGATTGAATCGAAGTGGGTCTGGAACTTTTCCTCGCTGCCGGCGCGGTAGCGCTTGAGGATCAGGGGGCTGAGCAGCGGACTGTCGGGCACCGCGATTGGCAGGCCGACATCGGCGTTGTATCGCTGCAGTGCATTGCTGATCAGCTGACGGAAGTAGGTGAGGAATCCCGCATCGGAAAGGCGGCTCACGTCCAGTTCGGTCCAGGCGCTGTCGTCCAGGCCCGGGCGTACGCCGCGGCCGTTGCGTTGCTGGAAACGGGACAGCGAGTTGAAGGAGGCGATCAGTTTGCCGCACATTTCGGCCGGCAAACTGTGGTCGTAGGTGCGGATGTAATGACGCAGGTCCGCACCCTGATCCTCCGCCGCGGCATCGGCCGCGGCGGAGGGTGCTGCTGCTGTTGCTGGCTCAGAAGCGGGCAGTCCAGCGCATCCAGTAGAAACGGCCGATTGCATCGTAGGTCCGCATATCCGTCGAGGCGTTGAAGCCAGAATAGATCAACGGCGGCTGGCGGTCAGTAAGGTTGCGCACGCCGATCTGGATGGAGCTGTTCTTCAGGTCCTCGAAGCGGTAGCCGATCTGCAGGTCGGTCTGGGTGAAGGACGGAACCCGACGCTTGGCGACATAGCCCGGCTCGGTGACATCGGCTACGTCAGGTGCTTCGTACACGTGGTGCACGTAGCGGGTGGTCAGGCTGGCGCTGAGGTTGCCACGCGACCAGGTCAGGTCGTTGAGTGCGCGCCAGCGGGCCATGTTGCCGAAGCCCGACGAGGCGTTGTCGACGAAGGTGCCTGCAAGGCCGGTGCTCTCCGGAATGCCCGGGAAGGCACCGACGTTGCTGCTCGGGTCACCGGCCAGCAGCTGCACGTCGTACTGGGCCAGATAGGTGGTGTCCAGGTTCCAGCTGAACTTGCCCCATGCGCCTTCCGGGAAGACGTAGCGGAAACCGAGGTCCATGCCTGCAGTTTTCAACGTGCCGAAGTTGCCGGTGATGTTGGTCATCTGCGCAACGTCACCCGCGCTGTCGCGGACGAAGGTGTCACAGAAGCGACCAAAGTTGAAACACTGGTTCAGCAGTACGTTCTCGGGCAGGTTGGTGATGAACTTGTCCAGATTCACGCGCCAGTAGTCGGCGGTGACACTGAAGCCCTCCAGCCAGCTCGGGCTGTAGACAAAGCCGTAGGTGAACACGTCGCCTTCTTCCGGCACCAGCGCGGAGTTGGCAACCTGGAATGAGGTCACCTGGTTGTTGCTCTGGCGGAAGGAACCGTCGGTTGGGACGCCTGCGCAGGCGGTGGGATTGCCACCGGTGTAACCGTTGCAGGGATCGGTGTAGGTGCTGGCGCTGGGCACCGTGGGCGAGTAGAGGTCACCGATGGTGGGTGCGCGGAAGACATCCGCATAGGTGGCGCGAACCAGCAGGTCAGCGAACGGTTTCCACTCCATGCCGATCTTGGAGTTGGTGGTGCCGCCGAAGTTGGAGTAGTCCGAATAACGTGTACCCAACGAGAAGTTCAGCTTCTCGGCGAATGGCATATCGGACAGCACCGGGATCAGCGCCTCGGCATAGATTTCATTGACGTCGAACTTGCCCGAGATGTCGCCGAAGGTACAGGCTTCCTGGGTGATTTTGCAGACCGTGTCCCCTGGCGGGATGATGGTCAGGAAGTCGCTGCTGGAGCTGGCTGATTCTTCACGGCGTTCCACGCCCACCGCCAGTGATACGGCACCGGCCGGCAGCTGGAACAGATCGCCGGTGACGTTGGCGTTGAAGACCTTCAGATCGTTCTCGTTGCTGCTGTGGATGGTCGGGTTGATCAGCTCAAGCGCGGCCAGCTGTGCCTGGCCCACCGCGGTGCTCGGGTCAGGTGCCGGGCCCATGAAGTTGACCGGGAGGCAGCCGGCGATGGCGGTCGCTGCATTGCCCGGCGTACGTACGCAGATGGGGTTGCCACTGACCGGGTCGATCATCGATGGGCCCAGTGCATCGGTCAGACCAGGGCTGTACAGATAGCCGCGCACGGCGGATGTCTGTGGCGTGCGGCCGTAACCGTAGGAGGCGTCCCACGACCAGCTGCTGTCACCGAATGCGCCGCGCAGGCCTGCGGTGATCTGGTAGGTCTCGGTTTCGAAGCGGGTG
>Ga0308158_10002366_pt1 | contig 17995 bp, 17 predicted proteins | sample PhyBR2_FD_201038 | JGI IMG/M metagenome (GOLD analysis project Ga0308158, IMG submission 201038) | Phyllosphere microbial communities from UC Gill Tract Community Farm, Albany, California, United States - DLSLB.R2 | ecosystem: Host-associated > Plants > Phyllosphere > Unclassified | place: USA...
AGCTCGGCGCCGACCATGTCGTCACCGGTGTAGGCACGGAAGGACGGGCCATGCATGGCATCGGCCACCTGCTGGGCGAAAGCGTCGTCATCACCGTGGACGGTGATCGCCGTGGGCAGGCCCAGGGTCACTTCCTTGGCGAAGGACGGGCCGGTGACGACGGCCAGCGGCACGTCCGGGCCCAGCACTTCACGGGCCACTTCATGCAGGAAACGCCCCGAGCCGGGCTCGAAGCCCTTGGTGGCCCAGGCCACGCCGGCCCCGGCCGGCCGCAGCGGCGCCAGCGCGCGCACGGTCTCGGCGAAGGCATGCGAAGGCACCACCACCAGGATCCAGCTGGCACCGGCAACGGTGGCAGCCAGGTCGGTGCTGGCGCGCAGGGAATCAGGCAAGGGAATCCCCGGCAGGTACCGGGGATTCTCGTGACGCTGGTCGATCGCCTCGATGACGGCGGCATCGCGTCCCCACAGCACGGTCGGGTGACCGTGCCGGGCCAGCAAGGTGGCCAGCGCGGTGCCCCAGGAGCCCGCGCCGAGGACGGCGATCTTGTTCGCGTCGGTCGTACTCATCCGATGTCGCGGACGCCGATCAGGCGTTGCCGGCCGGCTCGGAGTCGGCCAGCGAGGCTTCGCCCTGGGCCTGGCGCTGGCGCAGGGTTTCGGCGTACAGGCCTTCGAAGTTGATCGGCTGCAGGTAGAACGGCGGGAAGCCGCCGGCCTGGATCAGGTCCGACACCATCGAACGCACGTACGGGAACAGGATGTTCGGGCACTGGGTGCCGAGCAGCACGTCGATCGCCTGCGGTTCCAGGCCGATCAGGCCGAACACGCCAGCCTGCTCAACTTCGGCCACATAGGCGGTCTTGTCACCGGCCTTGCAGGTCAGGGTCACGCCCAGCACCACTTCGAAAGCGGTTTCCGACAGGCGCTGCACCTTCTGGTTCAGGTTCAGCTGCAGGTCCGGCTGCACGTTCTCGTTGAAGATGACCGGGGAGTTCGGCGACTCGAACGAAACGTCCTTGACGTAGATCTTCTCGATGGTGAAAGCCGGGCCGTTGGCGGATTCGTCGGCCGGGACTACGCCGTTGGTGTTCTCTTCGGACATTGCTCAAGACTCCAGAACAGATTGTTCATTGAATGGGATTAGTACAAGACCAGCGATGGGGGCGGTTCTTCCCCTACACAAGCCCTTGCTGAAAATTTGCTGACTCAGTTGCGGCCCTTGACCAGCAACAGGTCTGCCGCCTGCCATGCCGGCAGGCCGCCGTCGAGCACATAAACCTGCTCGTAACCGGCTTTTTTCAGTGCTTTGGCGGCCGTAGCCGAGGCATTGCCGGTACGGCACAGCAGCACCACCGGGCTCTGCTTGGCGTTGGCCAGCAGTTTGTGCGCGGGGGTCAACTGCGCCGGCTGCACGTTGCGGCTGCCGGCAATATGGCCCTTCTCGAAGTCGGCAGCGGCCGACAGATCGATCACGGTCGCACCGCCAGCATTGATCATATGGGTCAATTCGGACGGCTTGAGCGATTTGTAGCCGCGGAACAGGCGTGCGACCTCGGTGGCGATGATGGCCACGGTCAGGCCGGCCAGGGCCAGCGACAGCATCGGATTTCGGCCGGCGAAGGCCAGCAACTCTTCGTAATTCACTCAGGTCACGGGTCGATAAGCGGGCAGGGATTGTCGCACAGCCGGCGAAAATGCAGCCAATGCCTCATTGTCCCTGCCAAAGATCGGGCAAACCGGCGGCCTGCCACCAGCGCTTGGCTTCCGGGTCCCAACGCCAGCGCTCATTCACCATGACCAGACGTTCGGCCTGGGTATTGCGGTTGATCACGCCCATTTCGACCCGCCGCTCGATGCTGCCATCGGCCCCCACACCGGCCGAACGCTCACGGTAGCTGGACACCTGCAGCTGCCGGTAGCGCTCGCGCTGCAGGTCGGTCAGCGGGTGCTGCTGCAGGTACAGCGGGTCGATGAAGCCTTCCGCCTTCTCGAAGTCGCCCCAGCGCACCGCCGCCACATAGGCATCCTGGGTGGGCACCAGCTTGTTGCGCTGCGACCGGCTCGGCCCTTCCGCCTGCACGCCGCCGGCGACCAGCAACAGGGCGATGACAACGGACTGGAACAGGTTTCGGTACATGCAGACCCCCTTCGGTGATGGCCGATCTTAGCCTTTGCCGAGGGCGACGAAGCGTCCCTCGAACTCGGCCGCGCCGCCCTCGATCGCCGCGCGTACCGTCACCCGGGCACGGCCGCGCTTGGTGAACAGGGTCAGGAAGTCGTCCCAGTCCTGTTCCGGTGCCAGCCGCGCGGTCGCCAGCAGATCGCCGTACACCGGCGCGCGGTAGCGGATGCTGCTGTCGGCCACGTAGACCTCGGCCTGTTTGCCGGCCAGCCCAAGGCGCATGCTGACCAGCGCCCACCCCGACAGGGTCATCACCGAGGCCAGGCTGCCGCCAAAGGCATTGCCCTTGTCGTTGACGTTGACGTCCAACGGCGCCTGCATGCGCAGCACGCCGTTGTCGTAACCGGCGATGCGGATTCCCATCGCCGCAACCGGCGGCATTGCCACGAGCGTGTGCTGGAGCTGTTCCAGCAACACGGTTTCATCAATATGTTCGGACATGAAATCGGACGAAAAACGGAAAGCGCCCGCATAATGCATGGAATGAACCGCCCCGCCTATGTGCCAGCCGACACGGTCTGGCATCTCATCTCGATGCGCCCGCAAGGGCAGCACGACACCTTGCGCAGCGCCGCTGCGCGTTTGGGTGCACGTACCGTGGCGTTGTCGCCCTGGCGCCTGCAGATGCGTACCGATGAGGCAACGCGCGAGCAGCTGGCGGCAGCACGCACCTGCGACCGGCTGGTGTTCACCAGCCCTGCCGCTGCCGAAGCCGCTGCACGCCTGTTGCCCTTGGCCGAGCTGCGTGCCGGCAGCGTGGTCGCCGTGGGCGAAGGCACGGCGCGCGCCTTGCGCCGGCGTGGCGCGGTGAACGTGCAGGCCCCGACCCGGATGGACAGCGAGGGCCTGCTGGCCCTGCCTGCCATGCAGCACCTGCAGGGACTGCGTGTGGCCCTGGTCACTGCTCCCGGCGGTCGCGGCGTGATTGCCGCACAGGTACGCGAACGCGGTGCCACCCTGCAGCGGATCGATGTCTACGAGCGGCTGCCATTGCCGGTCAGCAAGGCCACCATCGCCCGCTTGCAGGCACTCCCGCAGCCGTATGTCGTGGCGATCAGCAGTGGCGAGGCACTGCAGACGGTGCTGCCCTACCTGCCGCCAGCGTTGCTGCAGCAATGGCAGGACGCTGTAGCGGTCGCCGCCAGCGCACGCCTGGCCACGCTTGCGGCCGAACTTGGTTTCCGCAACATCAGCGTTGCCGCCGGGCCCTTGCCCGGGCAATTGGCCAGCGCCGCCCACGCAGCGGTTTTCCCGGCCGCAGGCTGAGTGCACGCGCAGAGGCGACTTGCAGGCCTGCAGCGCGCGGGCGATGCTTTGCCGGCACCAACAGCGTGGTCACCCTTGTGTCGTGGCCATGCCCGCCAAGGATGTTGCCCCCGATGAATGAAGACGTCGCACCCGCTCAACCGCGCCGCCCGCTGCGCTGGCTCCTGCCGCTGATCGCCATCGCCGCGCTGGGCGCGGCCGGCTGGTTTGGCTGGCACAGCTGGCAGACCCGCCAGCAGCAGGCAGCGCTGGCCCGCGACAGTGCCAGTCAGCAGTTGAGCGCCTTGCAACAGGGGCTGGAAGCCCTGCGCCGCGACCAGCGCGCCAACGCCCGCAGCATCCAGGATGCCGCCGCCACCAACCGCGTGCTGCGCGATGAAGTGCTGGGGCTGAGCCAGCGCAATGCGCTGCTGGAAGAAAACCTCGCCCAACTGGCCGACAGTTCACGCCAGGGCGCGCAGGCCGTGCGCCGCGAAGAGGCGGAACTGCTGCTCAACCAGGCCCAGCAACGGCTGACCTTTGCCGGTGACCTGGACGGCGCCCGTCGCCTGTATGCATTGGCCGCCAACGCACTGGAAGGCATCGACAGCCCCGACTACCTCAACCTGCGCCAGGCGCTGATCCAGGAGCGCAATGCGCTGGATGCGTTGGGCCCGGGCGTACGCGCCCGTACCGCTGCCCAGCTCGAGCAGTGGTCCAGCGAACTGGAACGCCTGCCCGAGCACCTGCAGCTGCCCGCCGACACCCAGCAGCCATGGTGGCAGCAGATGCTGTCGCCGCTGGTGCAGATCCGCCCGGCCGACGGCAAGGTACTGGTTGCCCGTTCCGAGCGCATCGCCGCCAATGACTCGCTGCAGATCGAGCTGAGCCTGGCCCGCGCCGCCCTTGAGCGCGGTGATGACAAGGCCTGGCAGCAGGCACTGGACCGTGCCGACGGGTGGCTGCAGCGGCTGTGGCCGGATTCACCGCAACGCCAGCAGCGCCGCAACGAACTGCGACAGATGCGTGGCGTGGAACTGCGCCCCAACCTGCCGGAGCTCGGCAGCACCCTGCAGCAACTGCGCAACACGCGCGCCGCCAAGGACGCACCATGAAGGCTTTCCGTTCCCTGCTGCTGGTCCTGCTGGTCGCCGCCATCGGCATCTTCGGCGCGCAATGGCTGGGCCAGGATTCGGTACGCGCCCTGGGCGAAGTCATCGTCCGCGCCGGCGACCATGATTACATCGCCACCTTGCCGCAGGCCGCACTGGCGGTACTGATCGCCGCACTGCTGGTTTGGCTGCTGTGGTCACTGATCAGCACACCGTTCCGGGCCTGGGCCCGGCACCGCCGCAAGCAGGGGCGCGCGCGCCTGATCGATGGCCTGCAGGCACTGGACAACGGCCAATGGCAACGCGCCGAGAAACTGCTGCAGAGCGCTGCGACCGAGAAAGCCGTACGCCCGATCGCCCTGGTTGCGGCCATGCGCGCAGCCGAAGCACGCGAGGACAACAGCAGCGCCGGCCAACATCTGCAACAGCTGGCCGAAGCCGACCCACACCTGCACGCCCTGCACAGCGCCGAGCGCTGGCTGCAGCTGGACAAGCCACTGGAAGCGATCAACGCGCTGGACCTGCCTGCCCTGCAGCCGCTGCCGCCGCGCGGCCTGTGGCTGCGTACCGAGGCATTGCAGCGCGCCGGTCGCGCCGAAGAGGCTTACGGCCAGCTCGGCGCGCTGCGCCAGCAGCAGGTGTTGCCACCGAACGCTGTCGCCGAACTGGAAACCACGCTCGCCCTGCAGATGCTCGACGAGGCCAGCGACGTCAATACGCTGGCTGCACGCTGGGAAGTGCTGCCCAAATCACTGCGGGTCAGCGCGCAGGCGGTGGCCCACTACGCACAGCGCGCGGTCGCCCTGAACTGGACCGACGTTGCCCTGCGCAGCATCGAACAGACCCTGGACAGCCATTGGGATGAAGCCCTGGTCGCCTTGTACACGCAGCTGCCGGTGGAGAAATTCGATTCGCGCCGCGCCAGTGCACAACGCTGGCTGCAGTCGCATCCCAACAGCCCGGCTTTGCTGCTGGGCCTGGCCCGTCTGGCCGTTGGCCAGGGCCAATGGTCGCAGGCCGAGGAATTCCTGCACAGGGCCATCGCCCAGGATGCCGGCGCCGACGCCTGGGAGGCCCTGGGCGAGGTGTTTGCCGCACAGGATGAGCAGGCGCTGGCCAGCCAGTGCCTGCTCAATGCGGTGCGCCAGCGCCGCGGCCAGCCCGTACAGTCGATCCAACGCCGCAACCTGCACCAGCAGATCCAGGACCAGGCGGTGGCTGAAGAACGCGATGCGCATGGCTTCCCGCGTTTGCCGGGCTGAGTCTCTGCAAGCCCACCCTCGACGCTTTTCGTAACGAGCCGTAATGAACATACCCCCGGACATCCATGCGCGCGTGGTCGCGTTGACCGACGCCATCCTCAACGCCTGCGAAGATGGCGAAGAAGAGGCCAGTGCATCGCTGTATGCACAGCTGCACGCCTACTGCGATTCAATCGCGGCTGCAGGCCGCGACCATCCCTTCCTCTGGGAAACGCTGGCCGACTTCACCGGCGATGACCATGTCGCCATCGCGCACTACAAGCACGCACTGATGCTTGCCAACGCAGCGCAGGCGATCAACTACGAAGCTTCGATCGGCCTGGCACTGGCCGAACGTCTTTCCAACCTGGGCGATGTCGCCGCCGCCCAGGACCATGCACGGCGCGCAGATGCACTGGCGCAACGTACGGACGACCTGCCACTGCGCCAGGCCATCAGCCAGTTCCTGCTGGACCACTCACAGACGCACAGCGAAGACTGACCGCTCCACGCCGGCACCCATATGCGCGCCGGCGTGATTGCGGCCGTCAGCTAGTCACGGCGATAGGGATAGCGCGGCAAGCGCGCCAGGAACGCCGTGGATACGCCGCGATACACCGCCAGGTTCACATCGATCTTCCTGGGCTTGAGTATCTGCATGCCGATCAGGCCCCACAGCAGCATCACCAGGAACGTCAGTATCCCCAGGCCGACCACCCATCCACTGTCGAACAGGAAACAGCCAAACAGCGGTACCGCCGAGCACCACGCCATCAGCATGAAATTCAGCCGCCGCTTGCGATGCGCCGAACACAGGCCGACGTTGTGCACCGCCGTCTTGCGCACCGCCAGTGCGGCAATCAGATAGACCAGGAAGTGCAGCAGGATCAGCAGGTACATCCACGGCGAATGCCAGTAGAACTTGCGCTGGCGGTACTCCAGCGCCGGCTTCCCGCATTTGACGCAGTAGCGCGGCAGATCGCTATGCGGCAACGCCAGCAGCTCGTCACCATCGCGCCAACAAGTACTGTTGTCCGGGCTGCTGTTGGCCAGCGGTGGCGGCAAGGCCTCCGGCGCCGCATATGGGTTGAACTCATCCATTCATTGCATCCCCTGTGAAATTCCAGCGGGCCGCCTCCCGAGCGACCCGCACCTGCGCCGTTGGCGTGGCAGTGAAGTATGCGGCAAGCCCGCTCCCTGGAACGTGGCCCGCGAAACCCTCAAGTCGCCGGGATTTTCCCGCTTGTACCGCTCAGCGCTTGGCCGATGGCGAATCCGCGTCACTGGCAGCGGCGGCATCTGCGGCCGCTGCAGCCGCATCTGCCGCAACCCGGGCCATGGCTTCCGCGGCCTCTCGCGAAACAGGTCCTGCTGCCGTCTCCTTGGCCGGTGGTGGTGCATTCGCGTCCACCGCCATCGTGTTGACCGCGCTTCTGTCCGCGATCAGCTGCAACTGCTGTGCAATTTCGGCAATGTACTGGCGACGCGCATGCTCGTGATCCGGGCCGGTCAGCAATCGTCCAGGCAGCGGCTGCAGGCGCTCGAAGCGCGTCCGTGCCGCGTCGAAACGGGATAACCTGCGCTCCCATTCGCCCAGCAGCATCTGGCAATACAGCCATGCTTCATCCTGATCGGCGGCGGCACGCGCATCCGGACATTGCTGCGCGACGGCCGCCGACGCGGCCTGTACATAGCGCGGATACTGCCCGGGCGAGGCCTGCCAGGTGGCACGCTGCAGGACTCCGGCACGGTCCCGCAACGGCGCATCGACCGCTTCGAACAAGCGCGCCAGCATCCAATAGCTGGTTTCGTGGCCGCGCATACGCTGGTAGTCGTCACTTTCGACCACGGCGGTCAGGCGCTTGATCTCGTCAGCGCTGTAATCGTCCTTGTAGATGACGAAACCATTGCCCGGGCAGGACACCAGTGGCCACGGCGATTGGATGGCGCCATGCAGGCGTCCGTCAAGGAAGTGGCCGAAGGCCGTGCCCGAGCCCATTTCCTCCGCGCTGAAACGCTCGCCGCCGATCGGGCAGACGTGTTCTACCTTCATGAAGGTCATGGCAGCGGCAGGCGCCGCCACACCTGACAACAGCACGGCCAAACCAATCGCGATGCGCTTCATGCCCTACCCCCGTCCTTTGGTGAGCAGACAATAGGGGGGCCGGGCCGGGCCCTGCAAGGGCCCTGTATTGCCGACCCATGGTCGGCAAGGGGTATTACCGGGAACGCCCCTGCCGAGCATGGCTCGGCACTACAAACGGCGCATCAACGCTCGACGATGGCGACCACGCCCATGCCGCCGGCGGTGCAGATCGATACCAGCGCACGACCGCCACCGCGGGCAGCCAATTCCTTGGCCACGGTGCCGATGATGCGGGCGCCGGTGGCGGCGAACGGGTGGCCGGTGGCCAGCGAAGAGCCCAGCGGGTTGATCTTGGCCGGGTCGATGCGGCCCAGCGCTGCATCCAGGCCCAGGCGGTTGCGGCAGTAGTCCTCGCTTTCCCAGGCGCTCAGCGTGCACAGCACCTGCGCGGCGAAGGCTTCGTGGATTTCATAGATATCGAAATCCTGCAGGGTCAGGCCATTGCGCTTGAGCATTTCCGGCACGGCAGTGGTCGGCGCCATCAGCAGGCCTTCGCCATGCACGAAGTCCACTGCCGAAACCTGCGAATCACGCAGATAGGCCAGCGGCTCGTGACCGTGCGCGCGTGCCCATTCCTCGCTGGCCAGCAGCACTGCAGCGGCGCCGTCGGTCAACGGGGTGGAGTTGGCGGCGGTCAGGGTGCCGCGGCCAGAGGCCTTGTCGAAGGCCGGCTTCAAGGTGGCCAGCTTTTCCAGCGAGGTATCCGGACGCAGGATGTTGTCGCGCTCGACGCCGCGGAACGGCGCGATCAGGTCACTGAAGAAACCGCGCTCGTAAGCGGCAGCCAGCTTCTTGTGCGAAGACACCGCCCAGGCGTCCTGTGCTTCACGCGAGATGTTCCATTCCTTGGCCATGTCCTCGCAATGGTCGCCCATGCTCTTGCCGGTACGCGGCTCGGCCACGCCCGGGAACTCGGGCTTGAGCTCGGAGAACTTGAAGCCCTTGAGCAGGGTGCGGATCTTGTCGCCGGTGCTCTTGGCGCGGTTGGCCGCCAACAGGCGCGCACGCAACTTCTTGCCATAGACGATCGGCACATCGGAGGTGGTATCGGAACCACCGCCGATGCCGGATTCGATCTGCCCCAGGGCGATCTTGTTGGCAACGGTGATGATGCTGTCCAGCGAGGTACCACAGGCACGTTGCAGGGTGATGCCCGGGGTCAGCGGCGACAGCCCGGACGACAGTGCAGCCTCGCGGCCCAGGTTCCAGTCACTGGGATGCTTGATCACCGCGCCCATCGCCACTTCGCCCAACTGCTGGCCATGCAGGCCGAACCGTTCAACAAGCGCCCCAAGCGTACGGACCGACATGCCAAGGTTGCCAACGTCCGAATAAGCGGTGTTCTGACGGCAGAACGGAATGCGGACACCACCGAGGATGGCGACGGGTCGAGCGCTGGGCATGCGGGTACCTGACATGGGAAAGAGTGTTCAAAGTGGCCTGCACGCGATAGCAGGCATAATGGTGTTGAGTGTAGCTTCGAGGCCGTGATGGGCCAACCGCGAATCATGAGCAATTCAAACCCCGACGTGAACGCCCTTGGCGTAGTGGCATTGGAACTGGCTGGCGGCGAGCAGCCCGGCAAGGCAGCCCTGGGCTCCGAGCAGGCTGGTGAACTGGCGGCGCTGATCGGCCGCGACCTGACCAAGCTGGTGCCGCAGGTCAGCGAACTGGACCTGGTCTTCGCCGCGGCGCATTTCGACCCGGCCGAAGTCCTGCGCCCCGGCCTGCCCATTCATCGGCGCCTGGAAGAGCTGCAGATGCGTGCCCCCGGCCGCAATCATGGTGCTCGCCTGCTGGCGTTTGGTGCCGATGCCAATGGCGAGATCCCGCTGCCGCTGCAGGCCGATCCTGCGCTGACCGGCGGTGCGCTGCGGCTGCTGCCGTTCGTGCTGGCTGGCGGCGAAGCGGCGGTGCGCCATGAAGTGCGTGATGCGCTGGAAGAAGTGCTGCTGGCCAATGGCATGGCACAGCCGGACACCGCGCTGCTGGCACAGAACAGCTTTGCCGCGCAGATCGAACATGCGCGTTATTTCACCGTCAACGATCTGGCCGCGATGATGGCCATGCAGTACGACAACCAGGGCCTGGCGGACTTGTGGCCGATACTGGAGACGGCGATGTTCGCGCCCAACGAAGAACAATGGCTGGAGGCCTCACCCGAACCGTTGCTGCGTTACGTCGGCGGCGAAGTGCGGATGGCCTTGTTCGATCCGGCGGGTTGGTGTGCGCATTACGCGCAGGACAAGAATGACTGCGACCGCCTGCAGCGCGTGTACGAGCAGTACATGATGCGCCAGCGGCAGATGGCCGCGGTGTTGGAAGCGCATGGCATCGACGTGCTGTATGTGCACGTGCATGCCGGGCAGGATGCGAAGGCGTTGCTGGCGCATTGAGTGTGCGCTGGTGAATGCAGAGAGGCCGCGCAAGCGGCCTTTTCTGTTTTGAAGCGGGGTGGAGCAGGGGCAACAGCAACAGCACCCTTCCCCAACCCTCCCCTGCGCGTTGCGCAAGGGAGGGGGCCGTGCATGCAGCAAGTTGATGTTCGCCGCGACCTGCCCCCTCCCTTTGCCGAAGGCAAGGGGAGGGTTGGGGAGGGGTGCAGGTGCTGTTGCCTTTTGCCTGGCCTCGGTCTTCCGACCGGAAAGCTCAGCGGCTGATCAATTTGATAGCGCTGAGTGGAGAGCAGGTGCGAAGGTGAAGGCCAAAGCCGAAGCTAGAGCCAAAGCCAAAGCACCCCTCCCCAACCCTCCCCTTCGCTGCGCGAAAGGGAGGGAGACCGTCACTGCACCTTGGTGATCACCGCACAGGCCAGGCGTGCGCCGGCGTTGCCGGTCGGCTGGGTCTTGTAGTCGTCCGGGTCGGCGTGGACGATCAGGCCGCGGCCGACGATGTCGAAACCATCACCCACGCCGACATTGACGTTGCTCGCCACCGGGCCGTCGATATGTGCGTTGCCCTGCGCGTCGGCCTTGATGTTGGGCATGTCGCCGCCGTGATGCATCGCCGCGCTGATGCTGCCGTGCTCGCTGCTGCCCGGATTGAAATGGCCGCCGGCGCTGGTGCCGTCCGGCGCGCTGCAATCGCCCTTCTCGTGGATGTGGAAGCCGTGTTCGCTGTCCGGCTTCAGGCCGGTGATATCGCCGCTGGCGCGCAGTTGGCCATCAACCAGGCTGAAATTGATGGTGCCGGCGACCGTGCTGTCCTTGGTCGGTTGCAACTGTGCGGTTGCGATCGGCTTGGCCATTTCCGGCGGTGCCGCCGGGTCGGCAGCAGGCGCGGTTGCCGCCGGCGCTGCAACGGTATCGGCCGGTGCCGCATCGGGCTCTGCGCCCTTGTTGCAGGCGGTCAGCGCCAGGGCGCTGGCGAGGAACAGGCTGGTGTGGATCAATCGCATCTGGGTAACTCCCTTGCTGGTCTGGATCGAATCGGGATGGGCGGACGCAATGGGCCCGCTCAGCGCACCACGCGGATCACCGCGCAGGCGACACGCGCGCCGGCATTGCCGGCCGGTTGGCTGCGGTAATCGTCGGCCGACGCATGTACCACCAAGGCGCGCCCAGCGACGTCGTTTGCAGCACCACCGCCGAGGGTAACGCCGCGAAGATGAACGTCCACGTTCGCCACGCCTTCAGCATTGGCCTGAAGATTGTCCATGTCACCGGCGTGGTGCGCGCCGGCACCGGCCCGGCCATGCTGCTGCATGGCCGGGTTGAAGTGACCGCCGGCGCTGCTCGCATCCATCGCGCTGCAGTCGCCCTTTTCATGCACATGGAAGGCCGCCTGCTGGCCGCGCGGCAAACCGCCGATCACCCCGGTGATATGCACACCACCGGCTTCCGGCACCAAGGCCAGACGGCCGCTGACCAGACTTGCCGAGGCCGGTGCCAGATTGGCTTCGGCCATCCTGGCGGTGCTGACCGTCGCCACCGGCGGCGGTGGCGGCTCGGGCTTGGTACGCGGGCTGGTGCCGCAGGCGGCAAGCAGCAAGGTGCTGGTGGCGGTGATCAGAAGCAGGCGCTGGCGCATGGGGAACTCCTTTGATTACGTGCCGACAAGGCTCACGGCCTGGCCTGGCAAGGTGTTGCTGTAAACAGGTCGTGCCAACGATGCCTGTTTGCGGCGCAGCGGTCGAGTGCGGGTTGCATTCAATCGGCGCCACCCAATACGGCAGTCGCACCCGCCCCCGCCGCTTCCACCTTCTGCAATGTGGCCCGAACATCGCGCAGCGCGCCTTCGTGCTGGTCACCATAGACTTCGCGCATGGCCGCCAGCGCCGCGCTGGCGTGCCGGTGGGCGTTGCTACGCTCCCCCATTGCCAGTTCTGCCTCGGCCAGGCCACGCAGGACTTCCGCGGTGATGTGGTTGGCGCGGCCCAGGCTGCGATCTGCAATGGCAAGCAGGGCTTTCTGCTCGTCCCGCGATGCGCTGGCCTGTCCTGCTGCCAGCAGCCAGTTGGCGTGGTTGTGCCGTGCGACCACGGTGGATTGCGATTCCGGACCAAACCGGCGGGCGTTCCACTCCATGGTCGCGCGATAGTGCGGCCCCGCTTCCTGCACCTTGCCCTGTTCACGCAATGCGCTGCCCAACATGCCGCGCACACCGATGGGATAGCCGTTGTCTGGGCCGTAGATGCGTTCGTAGGCGGACAGCAACTGCCGGAGCTCAGGCTCGGCACCGGCAAAATCGCGCATGCGCAGCCGTGTCGTCACCAGGTCACGTCGTGCCACCAGGGTCAGCGGATGATCCCGTCCGTTGATGCGTGTGCGCCGCTGCACCACGTCATCCATCAGGGCGATGGATTGGGCGTAATCACCGCTGGTGGACAGCAGGTTCGCATAGCGTTTGACCGCATCCAGTCGTTGCTGGTCATCCGCGGGGGCGATACGGATGAAGCCATCCAGCGCCTCCTTGGCCAGCGCCAGTGCTTCGGGCGCCTTTCCCTGCACGAAACGCACCCAGGACAGGCGTGACTGCATGTCGTAGGCCAGCCAGAGGTGAGCTGGATCGCCAGCACGCGCCCTGGCAATACCCTCATCCAATACTGCTTGCGCCTCGCTGTTCCTGTCGCTTGCCACATAGGCATCGCCCAGCACCTGCAATGCGCGCAGGCGTTGCAGCTCCATTACCCCGGGATGTTTGTCGGCGAGTTTGCGTATCGCTTCCAGGTGGTCGATGGCGCGCTCATATTCACCCAGCACGATCTGGTTGATGGCAATGATCAAGCGCATGTCCGCAAGCGTGTCCGGGTAGGCAGACAGATCCTGCGGTGCCCGCCGCGACGCATCGTCCAGTACCCGCAGCATCAGGGTCTTGTCCAGGTCCTCGGCCATGGCCGGGTCCATGCTGTCCAGCACCGATGCCAGAAAGCCGGAAGACACCTTGGCGCGCGCGGCTTCCAGGCGTGCTTCGCGCAGGGACCAGGCCGTGGCGACCAGGCCCGCCACCAGCACTGCGACGACAGCCGTTGCAGCCCCGACCATCAGCCGATTGCGGCGCACGAACTTGCGCAGCGACAGCAGGCCGGTGCGGCCTGCCGCCTGTGGCGGATAGTGGCGCAACCAACGACGCAGGTCTTCGAGCAACAATGATACCGACGCATAGCGCTCCGCTCGCTCGGTGCGCAGGGACTTGGTGGCAATCGCATCCAGGCCATCGCGCAATTCCCGCAGCAGCTGCGTCGGCTTGCTGCCGCGCGCGGCGGCAAGTTGCTGCTGCCGCTCCGGCGCGAGGCTGCGCAGGTGCTGCGATGGTACCTGCAGCAAGGGCGCCTGCGGCCGCGCGCCGCAGGCCAGTTCGTAGAGGATCGCACCGAGTGAGTACACGTCGCTGCGCGCGTCAACATCACTGCCCGGCAGCCATTGCTCGGGGCTCATGTACCCCGGCGTGCCACCGCCGCCGCTGATCTCCGTACTCGCGGTTTCCATGGCGATGCCGAAATCGATGATCTTGGGCATCGCCTGCCCGTCAATGCTGCATACCAACACATTGCCGGGCTTGAGGTCGCGATGGATCACGCCCTTCTGGTGTGCGTGCTGAACGCCTTCGGCGACCTTTACCAGCAATTCGATGCGTTCGCGCAGGCTCGATGCGTGCTGGTCGCACCAATCGGTGATGGCTTGGCCCTGGATGTATTCCATGACCAGGTAGGCGCGTCCCTCCGGGTCGATGCCGGCATCATGGATCTGCGCGATGGCTGGATGCTGCATCTGCGCCAGCAGCCGGCATTCGTACTCGAAATGCAGGTGACGACGTTCGCTCAATGCCTGCGAGCGCACCAGCTTGAGCGCGACCTCACGTTCATAGGCACCATCGGCGCGCTGCGCCAGATACACCTTGCCCATGCCGCCTGCGCCAATCATCCGCTGCACCGACCACGGCCCGAACCGGGTGCCTGCGGCGATGTCGGCCTCATCCACCTGCAGCAGCACTTCTGCCGCGCGTTGCAGTGGCTCGCGCAACCTTCGTGTCGCGTCCCCGTCGGCAGCGAGCAACGCCAGCAGCTCCTGTCGCAACTCCGGGGTCTCGTCCGTCTGCGCATAGACGAAATCGATGCGTTCGCTTTCCGGAAGATCGGTCGCCTGGCTGAATAATTCGACCAGCCGGCGCCATGCCTCGGCACTCAACATGGGTAGGACCGCCGCGCCGGCAAGGCCAGCTGCTCATGGACCCGCGCGGGAGACGCCGCTGCAGCCCTGCAATGCACGCAGAAACAAGGGTTCATAAGCGCGTTCCCATCCGCCAACGCCGCCGTCGGCTCCATGGGGAGCCGAGTATACATACCGCCCTTCGGCGGGCACCGAAGGAGCTGGCAACTCAGCGGCGCCGGCTTGGCCCGAGTTTGCGGGTAACGGTGTTGCGCCCCAGTCCCAGTCGCGCTGCGGCATCTGCACGGTGACCGCCGGTAACGTCCAACGCCACCTCCAGCAGCACATTGTCCAGGCGCTCGCGTGCTTCGGCATGCAGACCGTTGGCGCCCTCGGCCAGGCGCTGCCGGGCCCATGCTGCCAACGCGCGGTCCCAGTGCTCCGGCGTCATCGCGGCGGTGCCGGCTGCGGCGCGGCCGCCGCGGTTCAGCGCGGCCTGCACGTCCTCGGCCGATACAGTGTCAGCCACGGCCAGTGCTGCCAGCCGCCAGCAGACGTTTTCCAGCTCACGGACGTTGCCCGGCCAGGTGTGCTCACGCAGGGCTTTGACGGCAGCAGCGGACAGCCGCTTGGCTGGCATGTCCAGGCGGCGGGCGGCGTTGGCCAGGAAGTTCTCGGCCAGCTGCGGCACATCGCCCAGGCGCTCGCGCAGGGGCGGCAGCAGCAGGCGCACCATGTCCAGGCGATGCAGCAGGTCGGCGCGGAAACGGCCTTGCTCGACCAGGGTTTCCAGATCCTGGTGGGTGGCCGCGACCACCCGCACGTCGACGCGGATCAACTCACGACCGCCGACGCGGAAAAACTCGCCCTCGGCCAGCACGCGCAGCAACCGCGTCTGCAGGGCCAACGGCATGTCGCCGATTTCGTCCAGGAACAAGGTGCCGCCATCAGCCTGCTCGAAGCGGCCGATGTGGCGCTTGCTGGCGCCGGTGAAGGCACCGGCCTCGTGGCCGAACAGCTCGCTTTCCAGCAGTTCGGCGGGGATCGCGGCGGTGTTGAGGGCGACGAACGGGCCCTTGGCGCGCGGGGATTCGCGGTGCAGCGCATTGGCCACCAACTCCTTGCCGGTGCCGGTCTCGCCATTGATCAATACCGACAGCGGCGCCTGCGCCAGACGGCCGATGGCGCGGAACAGCGCGCGCATGGCCGGGGTGTCGCCGATCAACTGTGGCGGGCCTTCGTCCCTCGCTGCCGGGGTTGGCGGCACCACCGGTGGCGGCAACTCCTCGGCCTCGGGCAGCGCGCGCCGCGCCAGCTCCACCGCATCGTCCAGATCGAAGGGTTTGGACAGGAACTCATGCGCGCCACCGCGGAAGGCGCCGGCGGTGCTGGCAACATCGGTATAGGCCGACATCACGATCACCGGCAGCTGCGGGTGCGCGGCCTTGAGCTTGTCCAGCAATACCAGGCCGTCATCACCGGGCATGCGCACGTCGGTGAACAGCAGGTCCGGCACCGGTTGCCGCGCCAGGGCATCCAGCGCCGCAGCCGCACTGTCGAAACCCTCGACCGTATAGCCGGCATCGCGCAGGGCGGTGGTCAACACGAAGCGCACCGAGCGGTCGTCATCGACCACCCAGACGGTCGCAGCCTGTGTGGACTTATGCATCGCTCACCTCCGGCGCTTCCTCAGCGGCAGGCAGCGGTAGCAGCACGGTGAACACCGTATGGCCGGGGCGCGAGCGGTAGCTCAAGGTGCCGCGATGCTCGCGTGCGACCTGCTGCGCCAGCGCCAGGCCCAGGCCGGTGCCTTCGGCGCGGCCGCTGACCAGCGGCAGGAACAGGTGCTCGGCCAGTTCTTCCGGCACGCCACGGCCGTCATCGGCCACCTCCAGGCGCAGGGCGAGTGCATAGGGCTGCTCGGCAATGCGCAGGCCGTGCTCGACACGGGTGCGCAGGGTGACGCTGGTGGCGCCGGCCTGGATGGCGTTGCGCACCAGGTTCAACAAGGCCTGGGTGAGACGGTCGGCGTCGCCGGGGAACTCGGGAATGCTGGGGTCGTAATCGCGCAGCAGGCGCACCGACCAGCCGGCTTCGTTCTCGACCAGGCGCAGCACCCGTTCCAGCGCGGCATGGATGTTCAACGGTGCATGCGGGCGTTGCGGTGCCGGCGACAGCAGCTGTTCCAGCAAGGTATTGAGGCGTTCGATCTCGGCGCCGATCAGTTCGATCAGCTCGCGCTCGTCGGCATCGCGGCCGCTGGCGCGGCGCGCCAGCAGCTGGGCGGCGCCCTTGAGGCCGGCCAGCGGATTGCGCAGTTCATGGGCCAGGCCTTTCAGCGCCGCGCTGAAGGCGCCGGGCAGCACCTGCGCCGGATCGGCGCCCTGGAACTCGTCCACCGGGTGCGCTTCCAGCAGCCAGCCGCCCTGCTCCAGCGCGCTCAGCCAGCCATCGGCGAAGCGCGGTGCCTCGCCTGGCAGGGCCAGGGTCAGCCGTGGCAGGCGGCTCATGTCGGTGGCCAGATTGGCCAGGCGCTGTGCCAGCACCTCACCCTGCGCTTCCAGCGACACCAGCGGCTGGCCAAGCAGGCGCCGCACGCTGACCCCCAGCCAGCGGCAGAAGGCCGGGTTCGCCCCCTGGATACGGCCATCCGCGCCACACCAGACCAATGGGGTGGCCAGCAATTCCGGGGTCGGCGAGAAATCGGCGTCGGTCATTGCACCAATATAGTGCAAAGCGGCCGCATCACTGCTTCTGCAACAGCAGGGAATGCAGGATGCGGGCGTCCTCGGCATCGAGCTCGGCCGGCAGCGTGTCGCTGCCGCGGAAGCGGCGGTGGAAGGCACGCGCGGCGGCAGCCCGGTCGTCCAGCGCATAGCCGAAGGCCTGCATTGCCATCCAGCTGTCAAAACCGGCCGGGGCCGGGCCGTGCTTGGGGTCCGGCCACAGGCCGAAACCGGCTTCGGCCAGCTGCTGCCACGGGAAATAGCGACTGGGGTCGGCCTTGCGGGTCGGTGCCAGGTCGGCATGGCCGATGATCTGGCTGCGCGGGATGTTGAAGCGCGTGCACAGGTCCTCGAGCAGGCGCAGCAGGCTGGCGATCTGCGGTTCGGTGAAGGGGCTGCTGCCGTCGTTGTCGATCTCGATGCCGATCGAGGTGGAGTTGAGATCGGTGAAGCCGCCCCAGCGGCCACCACCGGCATGCCAGGCACGTTCGCCATCGGCCACCAGCTGATAGAGCTCACCATCGCTGCCGACCAGGTAGTGCGAGCTGACCTTGCCACCGCTGTTGGCACTGCGCAGCGTGTCCAGGCTCTGCTGCACCGAGTTCTGCTCGGTGTGGTGCAGCACGATCAACACCGGCTGGCGGTCGTTGTAGTTCGGCGACGGCACCCAGTGCGCGAGCGGATTGCGCTCCGGTGTGGAGGTACAGGCGGTCAGCGTGGCCAACAGGGCGAGCGGCAACAGCCGTTTGGTCTT
>Ga0308158_10002367_pt1 | contig 17994 bp, 18 predicted proteins | sample PhyBR2_FD_201038 | JGI IMG/M metagenome (GOLD analysis project Ga0308158, IMG submission 201038) | Phyllosphere microbial communities from UC Gill Tract Community Farm, Albany, California, United States - DLSLB.R2 | ecosystem: Host-associated > Plants > Phyllosphere > Unclassified | place: USA...
ACATATGGGCACGCACTTGGTGATCTCCTCCTGATCGAGGTCGGTCAACGTCTCAAACAGTTACTTCCACCTGGTGGCTTCGTCGCTCGTCTTGGTGGCGATGAGTTCATCATCGTCTTAACACATCAGTCTGTAGTAGAAGCACAACACTTAGGTGAACAATGGATTGCCCATGTCTCGATGCCTTATCATTTAGAAGAACAGACCGTCCATATCGGAATGAGCATCGGACTCGCTGAACAGATAGCAGGTGAATCGCTCGAGCAAGTCATGCACCATGCGGATTTAGCGCTCTATCGTTCGAAGCAAGATGGTAAAGGATGTATGTCCGTTCATTGACCTTTTGGAACGGAGGATTGACAAGCGCGGTTCTCCTCCGTAAGGTGAACGAGAAGCGTATAAATTTTCAACAAGGAGCTGTCAGCATGAATCAATGGACACGTGAAGCACGATATCGTCCCCTCTCGGATGTCGATCCGACCGTATACCAAGCGATGAAGGAAGAAGTAAGAACATCTCCTTGGCGATTTTCTTACCATATCCAACCTCCAACCGGACTTTTGAATGATCCGAACGGCTTCGTCTACCACGACGGTCTTTATCATTTATTTTATCAATGGTTCCCACTCGGTCCTGTTCATGGTCTAAAGTACTGGTATCACATGACATCAAAAGACCTCGTACATTGGTTCGATGAAGGGGCCGCCTTGATTCCAAATGACGATCCTGATTCGCACGGCGCTTATTCCGGTAGTGGCTTCATCAAAGATGATCAAGTGCACATCATGTACACCGGTAACAAACGGGACGCAGAGTGGAATCGCCATACGAGTCAAATCGTTGGGCACCTTCGTTCGGATGGACGGATTGAAAAACACTTACCACCTGCTATTCCAACCGTTCCTGAAGGCTATACAGAACATTTTCGTGATCCGAAAGTCTTTCAAGATGCATCGGGCATCTGGTACTGCATACTTGGAGCACAGCGCACTGACTTGACAGGTTGTACTGTCATTTATCAGTCTCAAGATGCAGAGCACTGGACGTTTGTCGGTGAGTTACGGACGAACTACCCGACATTCGGTTATATGTGGGAATGTCCTGATTATTTCGAGCTTAATGGAAAAGGCGTCTTTCTCTTTAGTCCTCAAGGGATTGAGCCAGATGGTACGAACTATCAAAATATTTTCCAGTCCGGTTACTTCATCGGGGAACCGTTAGCTTTACCCAACTTAACATTCACACATGAACCTTTCCAAGAACTCGATTTCGGATTCGACTTCTATGCGCCACAAACAACTGAGGCGGCAGATGGTCGACGGATTCTTGTTGGTTGGATGGGTTTACCGGACATTAGTTATCCTTCTGACATTTATAACTGGGCACATGCTTTGACATTGCCACGTGAATTAACGATCGAACAGGGACAACTTCGTCAACGACCTGTCCATGAACTGACACAGCTACGAAAAGAAACCTTATTTGACGAAACGATTCTTTTCGAGCAAGATGTGACGGTTGCGGAAGCCGAGATTTTCGAACTCGTGATGACAGACTTGAAGCTGTCGTCGGATTCGTTCCGCTTCTCAATTCGTCAAGACGCTACAGAAGAAACCCTATTTAAATATGATGTCGTTTCGCGTCAATTTACGATTGACCGGAGTCGTTCGGGTGTGGACGTTCCTGCTGAATCATTTGGTACATCACGATCGACTGTCCTTTCGAAAGACTTGCAGACATTACGTTTGTTTGTGGACCGGTCCTCGTTCGAACTTTTCCTCAATGATGGAGAAGCCGTCGCAAGCGGACGTATTTTCCCAAAAGCAACGAGTCGAGGTATCGGATTCTCTGGTGAGGCGACTGCCCACCTCTCTATTTATGATTTATCTTAAATAACAAAAAGCATTTTCCTGAACATAATCAGGAAAATGCTTTTTTACTTCACTGCTTCAATCGTGATTCCTTTTCTAAATCGAAGGCGAGAATATGTTGCTCTCCGATTGGACCCATGACCGATTGTAACGTATCGACATATCCCGTCTTGAAATACAGTGATTTTGCAGCGATATTCTTTTTATTGACCGCAAGTGTAATCGATGTGACTTCCGGGAAATGATGATGAACGAACTCCGGTAACTGCATCATCGCTTCCTTCGCGTATCCTTGATGTTGATGCCGTTCATCAATCGAAAAGGCACGTAACAGGACACTTTGTTCATCCGTCCGGTGTGTTTTAGGGGGATTGAGATGGAGAATAAAAAATCCGACGACGAGCTCGTCTTTTTTAATAACAACCGGAAACTTATCGGGATGTGCAACCGCATCCGTAACGACATCCGTTGGAAAAGAAGTAAACTGAACTTGTTCTTCCGGAAGAATGAACGCCTCACATTGTTCATAATGTTCATTTGTATACATGTGTAATTTCACTACAGACATTCTCATTCCGCCTTCCCTCTTTGTACAGGACAAGAGAGTACTCTCTTACATCTATTCCCATTTTAATATTTTTGAGTCCATTTGCCTAGTCTTTTAAAGGCACTCCTCTTACATTGCTTCCAATAGTCTTTTGTCTCTTTATTCCACGGTTCGTCTTTCAGTAATCCAATCCGATCATTAAAAATGCTACACTAGGGAGAGTTCGATTTAATGGACACGAAATTAAACGCTCGAGGTGAACTGTATCATGCATGAAGATTTTTTCGAACAGATGGAGCGATTGACCGGCATTCAATTGAATCCTGTCCAACAACAGGCAATTGAACATGACCATGGTCCGTTGCTGTTACTCGCCTCACCCGGCTCTGGAAAAACAACGACCCTTAATTTTAAGATTGCCTATTTGATTTTACAAAAAAAAATTGAACCACATCGTATTCTTGGACTGACCTTCAGTAAAGCGGCAGCTCGCGAGATGGCGGATCGATTTTATCATTTATTCCATGAACTAATCGGAACAACAGCGGCTTTTTCGACAATCCACAGTTTTGCTTTTCAAGTCGTCCGGGACCATACGTCTCAACAACGCCTCTCCTATACGATCATCGAAGGACCGATGGATCAACAACATCCGAATGCGCCACATAAACGGATGTTACTGCGCCGTATTTTCCAGGAAATTAATCGAAGTGTCATTACCGATGATCAAATGGATGAGTTGTTACGGATGATTTCCTTTGTCAAAAATCGCCTTCTTTCTTTAAAAGAAATCAAGGCAGTACCGACGACGATCAAACACTTTCCTGACATCTACGTCGCATATGAACAATTCAAGTCTCGTGATCCTCTACATCCGTTACTTGATTTCGATGATATGTTGACGTATGCTAATACGATTTTGGAACAAGACCGTCGTCTATTGCAACATTACCAACGTCGCTTCGATTATATTCTGACAGATGAGAGTCAAGATACATCACTCGTTCAGCATCAACTGGTTGAAAAGTTAGCCTTACCCCACAATCGCCTTTGTGTCGTCGCGGACGATGACCAGACGCTTTACAGTTGGCGTGGCGCAGATGCATCCAAGCTTCTCCACTTCAAGGATACGTATCCGAATGCGACGATTCTTTACATGGAACAAAATTATCGCTCATCAAAGGACATCGTCTCAGTCGCCAATCAGTTCATCCAACGTAATAAAGCACGTTATCCGAAACAGATGTTCACGGAGAATGCTGCGGTTCGTCCAATTATCTTAGAGACGCTACCGACTTATGAAGATCAGACTCGTTATTTATTGAATCAGTTACGGACGGAAACGAATTACCGCGAAGTCGCCATCTTATATCGCAACAATGCTTCTTCGATCAACGTCATGAATGCGTTAGATCAAGCAAACATTCCTTTTTACATTAAGGATGTTGATCATAAATTCTTCAGTCATTGGATTTTGAAGGATATTTTAAATTTCATGACATTCGCACAAGATCCAACAGATATCGAGATTCTAGCAACCATCCATACGAAGTTCGCCGGATATATCTCAAAAGCTCAACTGGCTCAATTGCAACAGTTTGGTTCGGGTGAATCTGTATTTGATCTACTCATAAACAAAATCGAGATGAAGTTTTATCAAAAGAAACAACTTCAACAAATGAAGCGCACATTCGCTTCCATTCAGACCGTTCGACCGTCTGCTGCCCTCTCTTTGATTCGTCATGAACTGGGCTACGAAAAGAATTTGCGGAAAATGAGTGAGAGTCTCGGTTTTAGTCTCGATCACCTGCTTGAGACATTAAATACGATCGATAACATCGCAAGTGATGTACCGACGTTACTCGCCTTTCGTGAGCGGATCGCGCATCTCGAACAGTTGATGCGTGATGCGAAACAAAACAAAAATCAAAATGCGGTCACCCTTTCGACCTTTCACAGTGCAAAGGGGCTTGAATTTGATCGCGTCTTTATGATTGATCTCGTTGCTGGTATTCTTCCATCGGCTGACACGATCAAGGCGTACAAGAATGGACAACTCGATGATATGGAAGAAGCAGCACGCTTGTTTTACGTCGGGATGACACGGGCACGACACGAACTGCATCTCCTGTCTTATCGTTTTAAATCGAAATCGTTCGATGTCTCACCATTCGTCGAAGACGTTCATCGTCTTGTTACACCGGATTCCGCAAAACGAAAAATAGAACGCCAACGTCCTGCCATTGCAGCGCGAGCTAAAGTTCCTCCACTTCCGATCACTGAGAACATGCGTGTATCGCATACAGCATTTGGTCCCGGAACCGTCTTGCACCTGGTTGATGACGTGCTAGAAATTTCATTTGATCAAGGAATGAAAAAACAGCTTTCGTTACAAGTCTGCTCCGAAAATGCATTACTCGAAATTTTATGAGCCAAAAAAGCCTGTTTCACATAAATATGTGAGACAGGCTTTTGGTATATATCAGTTTTTAGGTGATGACTCATTTTGACGAATCAAGGCATCTCTGATTTCTGTCAATAGTTTTTCTTCTGTCGTTGGTACCGCTTCTTCTTCGACGACTTCTTCCTTCTTCCGGAACGAAGTGATTCCTTTGACGAAGATGAACAAAGCAAAGGCAATCAATAAGAATTCGATACTCGCCTGAAGGAACTGACCGTACTGTAATTTTGCATTTCCGACCATGATTGATAATCCTTTGACATCAATACCACCGATGATGATACCGATCAACGGCATGAAGACGCTGTCGACGAGTGATTTGATAATACCGCTGAACGCAGCACCGAGAATGACTCCGACCGCTAAATCGATCACATTGCCTCGAAAAGCAAACTCCTTAAATGCCTTAAACATGATACGTCCCCCTTACCAAGCACGGGACGCCAGTTGCTGAATCGCATATCCGACGCCGTGCTCATCGTTTATTTTCGTCACATGATGCGCAATCGCTTTTGCTTCATCATGACCATTCCCCATCGCGATCGCCTTTCCAGCAACCTTAAACATGGGAAGATCGTTCAGATTATCACCGATGACAGCGACTTGTTCGATCGGCACACCAAGGTGGTCCGCGAGGATTTTAACTGCCGTTCCTTTATCGGCACCGACTGCCATGACTTCGATGTTATCGTGTCCTGACGACGTGACATAGACACCCTCGACTTTCTGCTCGATTTCCTGCCAGATTGTTTTCATCAATTCTTGATCAAATGAGAACGAAATGAACTTGAATACTTTTCCCGCTTGATTACGAATGTATGACCGGAATCCATCAATCATCTTGACGTCTTCGTGGACATAATAGCGATCGTGGAAGAAATCAAGCACTTGTTTTGCCCGATCACTTTCTTCACTTAATTCTTTTAACGAATCGTAGGCTGCATCAATCGTCGCTCCTTGCGCTGTCACGAGTCCTTGATCACAGAACATCTCGAAGAAGACTTCGTACTGGCTAATGATGCCGTAAATTTGCTGTGCTTGTTCTGTCGTCAGAGTCGTCGCACTCAACTCTTCTCCATCGACGGTCATCACACGTGCCCCGTTTGAAGCAATGATCGGACAATGAATTCCTGCGGCATCCGTCAATTCTTTAGCATTTAAGTAATTACGTCCTGTTGCAATTGCAAACTCGACACCTTGTTCGCGTGCTGCTTCAATTGCCTGAATCGTCTCCGGCTCTATTCGTTGTTTGCCCGAAAGAACGGTACCATCCATGTCTGATACGAGTAATTTAATTGGATTTGCCATCGTCTTCACTCTCCTCTTTTTCTATTTCCATACTACTATACCATTTTTCACATTTTGACTGGTCGTAAACACGGTTTACAAAATCGGTGACAACAAACGCGAAATACTTTCCTTGAATTTGATCATTCTTGAACGCGCAACATACGACTCGACCGTCATGAGCTTTGATACATCACAATCGGCTAAGAAGAGCCGTTCTAGTTCAATTGCTACTTCCTGATCATAGACAATTGTATTCATTTCGAAATTTAAACGGAAACTTCGTGCATCGATATTCGTCGTCCCGACTGAAGCAATCTCTCCATCAACAACAATCGTCTTCGCATGTAAAAATCCAGGTTCATACGTGTAGACTTTAGCTCCGTACGACAACAACTCTCCTACAGCAGCTGTCGTCGCCCAATAAACGAATGGATGGTCCGGCTTATTCGGAATCATGATGCGCACCTCCACTCCAGACAGAAGAGCTGCCTTACATGCATCTAAATAACTCGTGTCTGGAATGAAATAAGGCGATTGAATGTAAATCGTCCGCTTTGCCTCATTGATCATCTTGATCAAAGCAAGCTTCAGATATTCTGAACAGGAATCCGGACCCGATGTGACGATCTGCATCGGTAATATACTCTGAACCCTGTGTGTCCCGTAGTAGAACAATGATTTTTCTGTATAGACGTCACTCGCTTGATTCCAGTCAAGAATAAAACGGTCGAGCTGATCGTGAACGACATCACCTTTCAAGCGAAAATGCGTATCCCGCCAGTAGCCGAACTTTTCATCGATACCTAGATATTCCGTACCGACGTTAAATCCACCAATGTAGCCGATTCGACCGTCAATGATACAGGATTTACGGTGATTGCGGTTATTTAAGCGAAAATTAACGAAACCAATCGTCGACGGGAAAAAAGCGAACACTTCTCCCCCATGTACCAGTAAATCTTTGAAATCCGTCCGTTTGAGACTACGTGATCCGACAGCATCATATAATAGACGGACTTTGATTCCACGACGGGCACATTCGGTTAATGTATCGATCAACGCTAGCCCAAGACGATCTTTCTGAATGATGTAGTATTGAATATTCACTTCATGCTCTGCCTGGCGGATATCTTGAATCATCCGATTGAATTTCTGTTCTCCATCCGAAAGAATCTGCAGTTGATTCGAGAGACTGAGTAACGAACCGTTCGACATCAGATTCATCCGAATCATATCCCGGTGCTTTTGAATCATCGGGTGCCGCCCCATCGTCACGAGTTCTTTTTTCTGTAAGGCAATCCGTCTATCGTGTTCTAGTTGTTCTTCTTCCGTAATACGATAAAAATTCGATTTTTTCAACAATCTTCCGAAAAACAGATAGACGAGAAACCCAACGAGCGGAACGAAATACAAGATGAACACCCATGCCCACGTCGCACCAATATCGCGCCGTTCGAGAAAAATAACCGTTAGGACCGCCAAGATATTCATGATGAGCAATCCGTAGACGATGATGATCGTGAACGTACTCCATACTTCCACCATACGATTCCCTCCCGTTTCAACGGTATTGTTCGATTTTGGTCCCTTGTCTCCTATTCCCGTTTCCTTCCGCGTCATTCTTTTGAAGACAAAAAAACCTTTTTAAAGCACGAATGGCTTCAAAAAGGTTTAGGTCTTTCATGATTCTTGACATGGTTCCGGTTGTTGTAACGCCATTTGTTCAAGTGTCGCTTTGACACCTGCTACACAGTCTGGCAATCCAACACCATCATAAGCAAGTCCGGCTAAATGAATGTGTGGATAGTGCGAAGCGATGGTTTCTCGCACTTCTTGAATCCGCTGTGCATGCCCTACCGTGTAGGCCGGTAAGCCGTCTAATAGACGACTGATGACGACACGTTCCGGTTGCAACGGACGACCACAGATGGCTTCAAGATCTTCTAAGACGACCCGTTCAATCATTTCGTCTGATTCACGAACGAGTGCATCTTTTCCGGGACGACCGATGAAGGCACGAAGCACGGTATGATTCGGTGCTGCATGATTCCACTTTTGATCAATCGCCGTACACGCTGTAATCGAATACGGTGCCTGACGGTTGACGATGAAACCTGTTCCATCGATCGGCAACACTGTTTCCTTATCGAAAATCAACGTGACTGTCGCTGTCGAGTGTGTCGAGAGGTTCGCAAGCCCAGGCAGCGTCGCTTCTGGTAACAGGGACACGACTTGGCGATGCGGAATCGTCAACAAAATATCATCGGCATACTCTGGACCATGATCCGTTTCGAGACGATACCGCCCATCTTCTTCCCGTTTAATCGAGCGAAGTGGTGTCTCAAGACGAATTTCTGTCCGTTCAAGCACCTCTTCTAGCCGCTCGACGAGAGACTCGAGTCCAGTAGCGAGCGATAAAAATTGACCTGTCGCTTTGAGCGTCGGACCTTGTTGTTGGTCAAGCGGACGCATGAGACGCATTCCTTCAAACAAACTTCCTGCCTTTTGTTCATTTGCAACAAATTGCGGGTAGGTCGCAAACGTACTCATCCGATCGATATCACCAGCATAAATGCCTGAAAGAAGCGGTTCGATCAGCTTCTCGACGAGCGCATCTCCAAGACGCGGACGCAAATACTCTCCTAGTGGGATATCTGTTTCTGGAATCGTCAAATCAGGAGCCGGGTGAAGCAATCGTTCTGACACTTCTGCTTTTTCTTCTTCCGTCAACAAAGAAGTCTCTGCAAATAACTCTAAATCCGTCGGGATACCCATGACGGCACCTTTTGGAATCGGGTGGAGACCTCGCGCATCCAATATATAGGCTTGCGACGTGTTATTACGAACGAGTTGCTCCCCTAATCCAATCTCTTCGATGAGATCCGTCAGTACGTGTTTTCGTGCTACATACGAATCTGGTCCCCGCTCGATCGTCAATCCTTCGTCCCGATATGTTGCCACCTTACCACCGAGACGACCTTCTGCCTCAAGTAACGTGATGTTCATTTCCGGAAACTGTTTCTCTGCATAATAGGCGGCCGCAAGTCCTGATATACCGCCGCCCACGATGACGAGACGTTTACTGGACATAACTACCCACCTGTTTCGCGACGGCTTCCGTGACAGCTTTCATGAAAGCAGGATCCGCGTTTGGCATGACAGGTCGCGCATAATGGATTCCGAGTTCGTCGCAGACGACTTTACACTCATAGTCATTATCGAATAATACTTCTAGATGGTCCGCAACGAAGCCGACTGGCACGTAAACGAACGCTTCGTATCCTTTTTCTTCGTAAACATCACGTGTCAGATCCTGAACATCAGGGCCGAGCCATGGCTCAGGTGTTTGTCCAGCTGATTGCCAACCTGTGATCATATGCGGTACACCGGCACGTTGTGCGATCAATTCGGCAGTTTCTTTCAATTGCTCTGGGTACGGATCGCCGTTTGCGATGATTTTCTCAGGCAGACTGTGCGCCGAAACGACGAGAACGGCTTTTTCTTCAGGAACTGGTAAAGCGTCGAACGTCTTGCGGATTTCTTTCCCCCACCAATCGAGAAATGCTTCTTCTTTGTACCACGATTCAACGGATGCGAGACGAATACCGTGCTGATCTGCGACTTCCTTCGCACGACCATTATATGAACGAATACTGAACGTCGAATAGTGCGGTGCTAAAACGACTGTGACCGCTTCTGTGATGCCGTCTTTTGCCATTTGCTCGACAGCATCCTCAACGAATGGCTCGATGTGCTTTAGACCAAGATAAAGCTTAAACTCGATTTCACCGGCATATTTCTCAGACAATTGACGGTGCAGCTCTTCTGCCTGGTCAATCGTGACTTGTGCGAGTGGTGAGACTCCACCAATGGCTTCGTAGCGTTCCGTCAACTCTGCCAATGCTTCTGGAGACGGTTTGCGTCCGCGGCGGATATGCGTATAATACCGCTCGATATCTTCAGGTTTATACGGCGTACCATACGCCATGACAAGTAATCCTAACGTCTTCATTTTTCTACCTCCATTTTTTCTTTCGAATAATCATGGATAAATGCAGTCAAACGTTTCAATACTTCTGGATCAACTTCCGGGAAGATGCCGTGACCGAGGTTAAAGATGAACCCTGGTTGTTTCATTCCCATGTCGAGAATCTCCTTCGCTTTCGCTTCAAGGATATCCCATGGTGCTAACAGATAAGACGGATCGAGGTTCCCTTGGACGGGTTTCGTCAGCCCACGTTCACGTGCTTCATCGATCGATAAGCGCCAATCGAGTCCAACGACGTCTAACGGTAAGCTATGCCACTCTTCTGCCAAATGACTCGCCCCTACACCGAACATGATCATCGGCACGCCTGTATCTTTTAGTTCCGTGAAAATGCGTTCCATCGTCGGTTTGATGTAACGGACATAATCTTTCCGGCTTGTCGTTCCGACCCATGAATCAAAGATTTGGAACGCTTGAATCCCTGCATCTACTTGTGATTTGATGTAATCGATGACCATGTCACCTAGTTTCTCCATTAAGGCATGCCATACTTCAGGTTGTCCATACATCAATGCTTTCGTTTTATGGTATCCCTTTGAAGGTCCACCTTCAATCATATAGCTCGCAAGTGTAAATGGCGCCCCGGAAAAACCAATTAACGGCACTTCAAGTCGTTCCCGTAATAAACGAATTGTTTCATAAATGTACGGAATATCTTCACGGTTGAACGGTTGCAGTGCTTCGACATCTGCCATCGTGCGAATCGGATTCGCAATGACTGGACCGATGCCACTCTTGATTTCAACATCAACGCCCATCGACGGAAGTGGCGTCATGATATCTTTATATAGAATCGCTGCATCGACCCCTAGTTGTTTTACAGGTAGTTCTGTCACATATGCGCCTAGCTCCGAGTCATGTGTGATCTCGAAAAGCGTCCGTGTCTTCTTGATTTCACGATATTCCGCTTGATAACGACCTGCTTGTCGCATGTACCAGACGGGAACGTGATCAATCTGCTCGCCACGGATCGCCCGCAAAAACGTATCATTGAATTTCTTCATCATAACTACCCCTTTATACTCGTTCTAACGCCCCAAAAAACGTACGATAAGTTTGTGAACACAGAAACATTATATCTGAAATTAAGAAGTCTGTGCCAATAAATCGTTTACAAAATGACAGTTCTGTTACCAGTTCATGAAATGTTCACTGTTTCTTGTAAAGACCGAATGCAGCGTTTAACTGACCACGAATTAAGTCAGAACGTTGCTGTTCCGTTACCTTACGTTCTTTTTCTCGAATTTCGTGCGTGCGCCAACCATCCTCGATTTTTTCCGCGACTTCGACGAGTCGCTCGACATCCGTAAACGAATATTTTCGCGTCTTTCCATTTGTCCGTTCTGGAAAGATTAATTTCCGTTCTTCATAGTAACGAATCTGACGTTCTGACAAGCCGGTCAATTCACAGACGATTCCGATCGACATCACCTTTTTTTCGCGGTACTTCATCTTCGTCACTCCTTTCCACAAAAATACCATGTCAGATTTTCTGACACAACACGTTTCTTTGAAAGTATTTCCGTCTAAAGTAAACACATACTTTAAATGGATAAAGGAGGAACGACAATGAAACTGGAACAACTCGCAATTTCAGTCGATACGTTTTATGTCTTATTCGCAGCACTGCTCGTCTTTACGATGCAAATCGGATTCTTACTTCTGGAAACAGGGATGTTACGGGCAAAGAACGCGGGGCACGTCGCTGTTAAACAAATTATCAGCTTCTCAGTTGCCGCTCTCGCCTTTTGGGCTATCGGATTCGGATTGACGTTCGGTGATGGTAACTCCATTATCGGAACAGAAGGATTCTTCTTACATGGAGGATTCAGCAGCCTTGATTGGTCGAACATCACGATTGATGTAAAGTTCCTCTTCCAACTCTCGTTTGTCGCCGTCTCTCTCGCAATCGCTTGGGGCGGATTCGCAGAACGTGCTAAATTATCCGTTTACTTGTTGTTCGGAACGTTTTTCGTTGCTATCATCTATCCGATCATTGCTCGTTCCGTTTGGGCAGGTGGATTCCTTGGTTCGCTCGGAATGCAAGATTTCGCCGGGTCAACGGTCGTCCACTTACAAGGTGGGATTGCTGCACTTGTTGCTGCTTTACTGCTTAAGAAAAGAATCGGTGCTGAAAAAACACCGTTGCTTGGACACAATGTCATTTATTCTGTCGTCGGTGCCTTCATCCTCTGGTTATGTTGGTTCGGCTTCAACGCTGGTTCGACATTAACGATTGCCGACGGATTCTTTAGTTACGTTGCTTTGACGACGTTACTCGCGACTGCAGCAGGTGCCCTCGGCGCTCTTGCCATCTCATTCTGGCACCGTCGCGTCGCAGATATTCCTTCGATCATCAACGGCGTATTAGCTGCACTCGTCGCCATCACAGCAGCCTGTGCCTTTGTGGAACCATGGGCAGCCGTCGTCATTGGTTTCCTTGCTGGTGTGATCACGTATGGAACGAGCATTCTTCTCGCAAGTCGCGTGGATGATCCACTTTGTGCCTTCTCCGTTCATGGCGTCGCTGGTATCTGGGGTACACTCGCAACTGGATTCTTCGCTTCACCTCGACTCGTTGAAATCACAGGTATCGGACAAGCAGGACTCTTCTATGGAGGTGGCTTCACGCAACTCGGTGTTCAAGCTCTTGGTGTCGTCTTTGCTATCGTCATCGTCAGCGTCTTAAGTTATGCTTTCTTAAAAGTCCTCGACCTTACGATCGGACTTCGAATCACACGCGAAGATGAACTCCGTGGTCTTGACGTCGCGGAACATGGTCAAGCTTCTTACGATCTTCCTGCTCCTGTCAGCAAGGAATTGCATATGGTTGAAGAAGAAGATCTATCAAACGAACGTGTCAATTAATGGTTCATAACGAATAAGAGCCTACGCGATGAATATTCATCACGTAGGCTCTTTCGTGTTTATTACTTTCGGGCGTAGTATTCACCAATCATAAGTGCCAAAGCTGCCCCACCCACGACATAGATGGATCCGCTTAAGAAGAATCCAAGTAACGTCAAAATGATACATTGACTGATTGCCGCGAAGCGGATGATTTTCCGTTTAGCGTGCACGGCATTCCCAAACGGCAGTAAGCGAGTCAACAGATGCTGATCGACCGCTTTCGTGAATGGTGCCAATTGAAAACTCGTCAGCCCACCAAACGCAGGGATCGCAAGTGCGACGAACCACACGTTACCACTTGCCAACCACATGAACACAGCCCCGATCAGCGTGAGACGAACAATCAATCCGATGCCGTCCCCACTCCGGATGAACTGTTTGACATACAAATAATCAAATGTCGTCTGGGCTTGGTACGGAAACCGCTCGACCATGTTACTTAAGAGACGACGGTGTTTATACGTTGCCGATAGATGTGGAACATCGACGAACCAGTTGGCTAGTCGATAAAAACGATCACGTGATTCTCGTTCGAGCGCAATCCATTCACGTAACGGGAGATGATCCTGACGCTTCAGATGAAGGACGATCATTAACAGCAAGGCAACGACGATCGACATCCACGCCATATCGATGATGACGAGTAGTGCTGCTCCAAATGCATACAATAACACTGTTCGATGTGCGATGCCTTCAAGTTTCGACAAATTCGCTGCCGCTCCGAATAGGGCAAGAGCTACGCCCATTAAGACAAGTTCAAACGGTGTCGTCTGTTCTGTCCGAACATAGAGAACAACGACTGCTAGAAACGGAATCACGGCACGAATGATACCAAAAATCGCATTATATGCGCGCACCTGCTGCATGAAACTGGATAATTTCGCTAACACGGGTAATAGAAACACTTGATCCGCTTCGACAAGAAACGTTCGACTTGTCCGGTAGAGCGGCAGAATCAGAAATAAGGCTGCCATGACGAATCGACCTGGAAATGATGGATCGAGTTGGTCGAGGAAACGACCGTATACGACTAATGCGTATAAAATAACAAAGTAGACGGTGAATAATAGTCCACCATTCGCCATATATCGTGTATATTTCACTGTTTCCGTCATCGCCGCCTGATACCGTTCCTTCCATAAGGACTGGCTATTCATCGTTCTGCCTCCTCGATCGCAGCAACGTACAGATCATCCAGCGTTCCATCTTGTAGTCCATAGCGAGCTCGTAAAGCAGCCGTTGTCCCTTCCGCCGCAATATGTCCTTCATGTAAGAGAACGAATCGGTTGCAGTGGCGCTCGGCTGTCTCCAGGATATGCGTTGACATTAAAATTCCTTTACCGTCCTGCTTGAGTTCACTGAAAATCTGAAGCAACTCTCGGATTGCCAGTGGATCAAGTCCAACGAATGGTTCATCAACGATCAACAATTCACTCCCCGTGACAAGGGCGCACAAGATCATTGCTTTTTGTTTCATCCCTTTTGAGAAGACACTTGGAAACCACTCTAATTGTTTCGTCATCCGAAGACGTTCAGCATAATGATTTGCTCGTTCTATCGCTACTGCTTCTTCGACATCATATCCTTGTGCCATGAGGCGAAGGTGCTCCCGTAACGTTAGTTGTTCATATAACATCGGCTGTTCCGGAATATACGCGACTTGACGACGATACTCGGTTTCGTTCGTCGCTAAATCCAATCTATTGATTCGTACAGATCCCGTTTTGACCGGTAATAGACCGAGGATGTGTTTAATCGTCGTTGATTTCCCCGCACCATTTAAACCGATTAAACCAACGAGTTCCCCTTGATCCACTTCAATATTGATATCATGAAGGACTGTTTTAGATCCGTATCCTCCTGATAAACCCTTGATCTCTAATAACATGTTTGCCACTCCCTTTAAGCTCATCGTAAGGTAGATCTTCTTAGACTTTCTAGCTTCGTGCCTCATTTTTTAAAATATAATGTTTTAATACTTGTTTTTTCGGCAATTACTCTAAGTGTAATCGTTACATCAATATATGAAAACGATTTACATGCAAATCGAAAGTGAAAACGATGAATCGTTCATTTAATCTTTATCAAGTGGTCTAATCTTCTAGTCCTTTCAATGAATGAATGATTTCAATTTTTTCACTTTCACACGTGTTTATAACTGCCTGAAAACAGGTAAAACTAATATGTAGAGGAGTTGTTTAAAAATGGGATTCTTATGGGCATTAATCGTTGGTGGTCTCATCGGTTGGATCGCAAGTTTAATCATTGGAAAAGATGTACCGGGCGGCATCATCGGTAACATCATCGCTGGTTTCATCGGTTCGATGATTGGTCAAGCTATCTTTGGTTCAATGGGACCAGAAATTGGCGGATTTGCAGTCATTCCGGCTATTCTCGGGGCAGTCATTTTGATCTTCATCGTCTCACTTATTCTCCGGGCAGTACGCAAGTAATCATATATTTTAATCGAAAAGGAGTGTTTTGAAATGGGATTCTTATGGGCATTAATCGTTGGTGGTATTATTGGATGGTTAGCAAGTCTAATTTTAGGTAAAGACGTACCAGGCGGTATCATTGGTAACATCATCGCTGGTTTCGTTGGTGCATTGATCGGTCAAGCATTATTCGGAAATTGGGGTCCAATGGTTGCTGGATTCGCAATCGTACCTGCTTTACTCGGAGCTATCATTCTCATCCTCATTGTATCGTTCATTCTCCGTGCGGTGAATAAACGATAAACAAAAAATCCTCGGACATGATGTCCGAGGATTTTTTATGCGTTAGTTTTTTATACTTTAATCTTTTAATTGTAACCACATGCCATCTTCTCGCTCGACGACACGTTTTTCCACTCGTAAATTCAACCATTCGAACACGCCTTCGAGAAAGCTAGATGGATATTCCCAAACCGTACCGACGCGCTCTCGCTTCTTTCGTTCTGGTTTTCCAGCGACAGCTTCCAATTCATCCGGAGTTTTATTCAATCGGATTAATAACTCCTCCACCTGTCCCGACTGATAGGTCACTTCATATCCATCGTACCGTGCTCGATTCGCAACTGTCGAATCAGGCGTTCCGAACGCGTTCTCGAATGCATCGCGCGATTTCCCGAGATAGCTGGTCATCGTATCGATACTTTTTCCAGTCCGCGCTTTCACTTCCGTCTCAAGTAATGTTTTAATATCGACTGCATATTCGTTTGATACAGTCGTATTGAACTGATCAGCTAATTTAAAATCAACTGCCGTGTTTGGTTCATCACCGAGTTGAACGGTTTTTGAGTCCTGAACGGTCTGTCCTGATTGGTCGGCACTCACCTGGACATCATATTCTCCTGGAGAACGCTTGATTTCTAGTGATGTTCCATCCATCGTTCCAATGACTTCCCCGTCTAATGATACTTCTGTTTTAGGGACATCACTTGAAACGATCAATCGTTGTGGATTCAGATTGAGAGAATACCGGTCATACCAAAGCCATCCATCCTCTTTTTGTAACGTAAATAGATGTGCCTTTACTTGTTTACCAGAGTCTTGATCCTGTTTGACTTGTTTGATGACCCGATCTGTTCGTTCTGATTCAGTCGTCAACCAAGTAATGAGTCGTGTCGCCTCACTCATCGGTAATGGTTTATCGTTCATCGTGACTAGTTGTTGGAATCCACGCTGATCCTTTTCCTTCAATAGAGTAGCAAGCCGCTCGTCCGTTTTCTCCATTTTTGCCGCCTCTTGCATGTTGCGCCCAAACCAAAAGGCAACTAACAAAAACAGACAGGCGATGAAGGCGCTACCAATGAGTAAACGTCGTTTTCGTTTTTTCTGTGCCGTTGAGGCTATTCGTGATGCCATGCACTTCGCTCCTTTTTCTCCATTAGCTGTATGGTCTTAAGTGTATCGGGTTCAAGTTGACTGTCAATCGTGCGGAAGGCGGAAACTTTCCGTATACTAATATTATCTTACCCAAAGGAGTGACTGTTCCATGCAAAAAGAATCATGTATCTTCTGTAAAATCGCTCGCAAAGAAGTCCCTGGTCATATCGTATTTGAGAACGAAACCGTTCTCGCCTTCCTCGACTTGTCACAAGTGACGAAAGGACATACGCTCGTTATCCCAAAACAGCATGCCGATAATATGTATGATCTCTCGCCTGAACAGGCACAGGACGTGTTTGCGACGATTCCGCAAATCAGCCGTGCGCTTCAACAAGAGACAAATGCAGCTGGTATGAACCTTCTATCCAATACAGGAAAAGTAGCTGGTCAATCAGTCTCACACTTCCATTTGCATCTCATTCCTCGTCACGATAAGCAAGACGGATTCAGCGCGAAGTGGGAAGTCCATAACGACGAGTATACGGCAGAAGAATTGGCTGAGCTCGCAAATTCAATCGCTTCGCATATCTAAGGCTGTTCTTTTTCTTCTCTTCTTAGAAAAATATTGCCGAAATAGGTTTCTTTCACTCAATTTTCGGTAAAATAATATGAAACAAATATTTTAATATTAAAAAGGAGGTTTATCATGTCGAAGCGTCCCGCCCGTAACTGGGTCGCTTTTGGTGCTACGCTAACACTTGTGACTTTTTATGGTCTAAAGGCGCTTCGCCAAGGTACGAAAAGCGACTCTTCGAACGGTCATCAACGTCGAAATTCTTATTCTACAATCGTAACGAATGTGCAGGATTTGACCCACGAGGGCAAGAACTTAGTAGAGACAGCAAAAGTGTCTGGTATGCACTTCAAGGAAGAAGTCATGCAGAGCGTCTCGGAATACCAAACGGAAGTCCAAGCATCGCTCACGAAGATCCAGTCTCTCGCTGATGAAGCGAAACAGGAAGCAGACCAGCTTTCTCCACAAAAGTAAGATCCGT
>Ga0308158_10002368_pt1 | contig 17988 bp, 14 predicted proteins | sample PhyBR2_FD_201038 | JGI IMG/M metagenome (GOLD analysis project Ga0308158, IMG submission 201038) | Phyllosphere microbial communities from UC Gill Tract Community Farm, Albany, California, United States - DLSLB.R2 | ecosystem: Host-associated > Plants > Phyllosphere > Unclassified | place: USA...
TTTGGTAGGTCTCGGTGACGTAGCGGGTGGTGCGGGTGGGGATGAAGTCGCGCAGACGCAGGCGCGCATCGGTGATGTCCACGCCAAAGGGGTTGTAGATGCTGTCTTTGCTGATCGGCACGTTGTCCACTGCTGCACGGCCATCGAAGGGCAGCGGTGCGATGAAGAACGAGGACTCGGTGCGCAGCCAGGAGCCGAGCAGGAAGCCTTCGATGTTGTCGGTGAGCTGGTAGTTGCCACTCATGAACAACGAGGTGCGTTCCTGCGGGGTCAGGTTGAGGTTGCCGTCGGCCTGGAAGTTGTAGACGTCCGTGTTCGGATTGAAGCAGCGGAAATCCGATGTCGAAGAGCCCGGGCGGCCGTCTATACGGGTGAGGGTGACGTTTGCGCCGCTGCCGCAATTGGGATCGGTCAGATCCACGCCGGTTGCCGACGCACGTGGCACCACGTAACGACCGGTCAGGATGCGGCTGGTGCCGCCGATGCCCTTTTCGCCTGCATACAGCTGGTAGGGCTGGCTGGAGTAACTGCGGTCAGCGGCACTGACCTGGTCTTCCTTGTCGTAGCTGGCGCCCAGCATCAGGCGACCTTTCTCTCCGTGCAGGCCGAAGGTGGCGTCGAAGCGCTGAGTGTCAGCGTCGCCGCGCGAGGAAGTGCCATAGAACGCGCTGGCTTCCAGACCTTCGAAATCCTTGCGCAGGATGAAGTTGACTACGCCGCCGATGGCATCGGAGCCGTAGATGGCGGAGGCGCCATCCTTCAGGACTTCAACGCGCTCGATCAGTGCCATCGGGATGGAGTTCACGTCCACCGCACCATTGGCGTTGGAGATGGTGCCGATCCAGCGCTTGCCGTCGACCAGCACCAGCGAGCGGTTCACGCCCAGGCCGCGCAGGTCGACCGTGGCCGCACCCGCGCCGCCGCCATTGTTGACCTGCGGGTTGGTGGCGGCACCGGCGATGGCCGGAGTGCGCTGCAGGAACTCGCCGACAGTGGCAGCGCCTGAGCTCTCAATGTTCTGCCGGTCAATGGTGAAAACCGGGCTGGAGGTTTCCAGGTCGGCGCGCTTGATGCGTGAGCCGGTGACCTGGATGCGGTCCAGATTGGTGGCTTCTTCCTTGGGGGCAGCGTCCTGGGCGAGCGCGCTGCCGGCGGCGCCCAGGGCGAGCGCGGCGGTCGAAATGGGTAACAGGGCGAGACGAACGGCGTGGCTGAGTGGCTGGATACTCACGTATGACTCTCCGCGGAGTGGTGCGAGGGAGTCATGAAATTACGAATTTTTAACTGGTCCTAATGTGCAGACCATGGCTGGGGAAATGTGCAAAAACTGACATTTTGTTTCATGCCGCGATGAATTCTCACACTGACGCTGCGATCAAGCGAGATTCAACGCCCCAGGCGCCAGCCCACCAGCAGGGCGATGCACAGCCAGATCAGTTCCCCTAGGCCGTTGGCCAATGACAGCAGGGTCCAGGCGAAATGCGGGCCCATGCGCAGGGCGGATTCCCATGGGGTCAAGCCCATCGGTCCGCCGACATAGGCGGCGGCGATGAGCCAGTTGGCCGCCACCGCGATCAGCACGGTGGCCAGGAGGGTCACCGCAACGCGCGCCGGGCCGGCCCGGAAGGTGCCGAGGCGCAGCATCCACGCCGCCTCCAGCGCGGCCAGTATCGCCATCCAGCCGGCCTGGGTGCCGGTGCTCAGGGCAACCAGCAGCCAGGCGATGGTGAGGGTGATGCTTCCCAACAACAGTAAAACGGGCCAGAGCCAGTGGCGGGTAGGGCTGGCCGAGGTGGAAACAGGCGACATGGGCATTCCCGAACAGATTCCGCAGCATAGCGTTTCAGCGGCGAGTGCGCCCAGTCGGATAAAATGGGGCCATTGCGGGTAGCCACCGCGTCCCCATATCCATCTACATGTATTCCCGTAGCAGTGAACCTGTCCATTTTGAGCGCGATTGCCCGGCCGTGATGGTGCCGCAGGGCGATAGCGTGACCTTGCCGGCCGGCAGTTATGGCTATATCACCCAGGCACTGGGTGGCAGCTATACGGTATTTGTCGAAGGCAACCTGTTCCGTATCGCCGGCAAGGACGGTGACGCCATCGGCAAGGAGCCGCCACCGGGCTTGGAACTGCCCGATGATGCCGGCGACGAGGATGTGGAGAAGCTGGTCTGGCAACAGCTCCGCACCTGCTTTGATCCGGAAATCCCGTTCAACATCGTCGATCTTGGGCTTATCTACGAAGTGGATATCAAGCATCTGGACGATGGCCAGCGCGAGGTCGACGTCAAGATGACCTTGACCGCGCCGGGCTGTGGCATGGGCGAGATCCTGGTCGATGACGTGCGCAGCAAGCTGGAGATGATCCCGACCGTGGCCCAGGCCGACGTCGACCTGGTGTTCGACCCGCCGTGGGGGCGTCACATGATGTCCGAGGCGGCGCGCCTGGAAACTGGCATGCTGTAAGCCCGCGCCGGCGGCTGCCGGTGACGGTTTGTGCTGCACCCCCGCTGCCAGCGTGGCACCGGGGCTGTCCCATCCCGCAATCTGGAAGGAATTATCCGGTGTCCCAGTCTTCGTTGAGCTTCGATGTCACCCGTTCGGATCATCCGCGTAGCGCCGAGGAGCGCGCCAAAATCCTGGAAAAGCCGGGCTTTGGTCTGCACTTCACCGACCACATGGTGGCCGTACGCTGGGACAAGGACACCGGCTGGCACGATGCGGCGGTAACGCCGTACGGCCCGATTTCGCTGGATCCGGCTGCCGCCGTGCTGCATTACGGCCAGGAAATCTTCGAAGGCATCAAGGCCTACCGTCACGCTGACGGCTCGGTGTGGACCTTCCGTCCGCAGGCCAACGCCGCCCGCCTGCAGCGTTCGGCGCGCCGCCTGGTGCTGCCGGAACTGCCGGCCGAGATCTTCGTCGAGTCGCTCAAGCAGCTGGTAGCGCTGGACAAGGACTGGGTCTCCGATGCCGATGAAGCCAGCCTGTACTTCCGCCCGTTCATGATCGGCGACGAGGCCTTCCTCGGCGTGCGCGGCGCGCAGAAGGCGACCTATTACGTCATCGCCAGCCCGGCTGGCCCGTACTTCGCCAAGGGCGTTGCGCCGGTGGCGATCTGGTTGTCAACCGATTACGCGCGCGCTGCCAAGGGCGGTACCGGTGCTGCCAAGTGCGGCGGCAACTACGCAGCCTCGCTGCTGCCGCAGCAGCAGGCGCAGGCGCAGGGCTGCTCGCAGGTGCTGTTCCTGGATCCGGTCGAGGGCAAGTACCTGGAAGAACTGGGCGGCATGAATGTGTTCCTGGTTTACGGCAAGGAAAACAAGCTGGTCACCCCGGCGCTGTCGGGCAGCATCCTGGAAGGCATCACCCGCGAATCGCTGCTGCAGCTGGCCCGCGACCGCGGCATGACCGTGGAAGAGCGCCAGGTCACCATCGACGAGTGGAAGCAGGGCGTGAGCTCGGGCGAGATCACCGAAGTGTTTGCCTGCGGCACCGCGGCAGTGATCACCCCGATCGGCCAGCTCAAGGGCGAAGGCTTCTCGGTGGGCGACATCAATGCACCGGCCGGTGAAGTGACCATGTCGCTGCGCAAGGAACTGACCGACATCCAGTACGGCCGTCAGCCTGACCGCCACGGCTGGCTGGTGCGCCTGGACGCCTGAGCCTCCGAGTCAGGCAAGTGAAGAAGCCCGCTGCGGCACATTCGCAGCGGGCTTTTCTTTGTCCGGACACCCAGGGGCGCAGCCCAGCAGTACCAAGCAATAATAAAATATTCTTTACGAATCACTCACTTGCGTAAACGTGACGGAGCAACGGTTTCTGTTGTAACCCTCTTGTCATTGGTTCAGCCGCCATTTACTGTCCGCCCACGAATCGGTAACAGGGGACTGGTTCGGGTAGTTCTACCCGGGCAGCAACCTCTTCGCATCCGGCAGGGCCCCGGGTAGGACTGATGCCGCGCACGCGGCTTCCTCTCAATGCAGAAGGGCTAATCAATGTCATCCAAATCGCGCCGTACGCTCGTTCGTGGGTTGTTGGTTGTTGGCACTGCGTCGTTGTCATCCCTGCTTCTGTGTGCGCCGGCCTGGGCCGGCGATGTGCATCTGGCCGGCCTTGATTCCGCGCCGACGCACCAACGCTTCATCGTCAAATACCGGCAGGACAGCCGCCAGGCAGCAGGTGATGCCGCCCTGCAGAAAACCCTGGTCTCCGCCGCGCGCGCGTTGCCGGCACGTGCGGGCAAGAGCATCGGCGTGCAGCACATGCGGCGTCTGGCGGTAGGCGCGGATGTGGTCCGTGCCGATGCCAAGCTGGATCGGGCCGAGGCGGAAACCCTGATGCGCAAGCTGGCTGCCGATCCCAATGTCGAGTACGTCGAGGTCGATCGCCTCAATACCATCCGCCTGACCCCGAATGACACCCGCTATGGCGAGCAGTGGGGCTACTCGGGGACCTATGGCATCAAGGCCAACCAAGCCTGGGATGTCACCAATGGCGCCGGCTCGGTGGTGGCGGTGCTGGATACCGGTATCACCGCACATAGCGATCTGGCCGCAAATCTGCTGCCGGGCTATGACTTCATCAACGACACCACGGTGTCGAACGATGGCAATGGCCGCGACAACGACCCCAGTGACCCGGGTGATTGGGTGAGCGCCAATCAATGCGGTGGCATCCATGCCGCACAGGGTTCCAGCTGGCATGGCACGCATGTGGCCGGCACCATTGCGGCGGTCACCAACAACGCCAAGGGCGTTGCCGGCGTGGCCTATGGCGCCAAGATCGTGCCGGTGCGCGTGCTCGGCACCTGCGGTGGCTACGATTCGGATATTGCCGACGCCATCATCTGGGCTTCCGGTGGCACCGTATCCGGTGTACCGGCCAACGCGAATCCGGCCGAGGTGATCAATCTCAGCCTGGGCGGCTCCGGTGCCTGCGGCAGCACCACCCAGGCGGCAATCAATGGCGCGGTCAGCCGTGGCACCACGCTGGTGATTGCTGCAGGCAACGACAACACCAATGTGTCCAATGCCTCGCCGGCCAACTGCAACAACGTGATCGCAGTGGCATCGACGACCAGCACCGGCGCACGTTCGAGCTTCTCCAACTACGGTGCACTGATCGACATCGCCGCACCGGGCTCCAACATCCTGTCCACGCTCAACAGCGGCACTACCACGCCGGGCACCGAGAGCTACGCCGCCTACAACGGCACTTCGATGGCGACCCCGCACGTGGCAGGTGTTGTCGCGCTGCTGCAGGCGGTTTCGACCACGCCGAAGACGCCGGCGCAGGTCGAGGCCTTGATCAAGGCCAATGTAACGCCGTTCCCCTCCACGCCATCGCAGAGCATCGGCCCGGGCATTCTCAATGCCAAGGCAGTGGTGGATGCAGCCAACGGTGGCGGCAATCCAAACCCGGGTGGCACGGTCCTGAACAATGGCGTGCCGATCACCGGCTTGTCGGGCGCTGCCAGCAGCACGCAGTTCTTCACCGTGCAGGTTCCCGCAGGGGCGAGCAATCTGGTCATCGCCAGCTCCGGCGGCACCGGTGATGCGGACATGTACGTGCGTGCCGGCAGCCAGCCGACCACATCCACCTACGATTGCCGTCCGTACAAGACCGGCAACGCCGAGAGCTGCAGCTTTGCAACACCGGTTGCTGGCACTTACCACGTGATGCTGTCCGCGTACTCTGCGTTCTCCGGCGTCAGCCTGCAGGCGAGCTGGAGCACCGGCGGTGGCAGCGGTGGCGTGCAGACCTACAGCAACGCGACGGCGGTCACCATCGTCGACAATGCCACCGTGGAAAGCAGCATTGCCGTCTCGGGACGCAGCGGCAACGCGCCGGCATCGACACCGGTGACCGTGGATATCAGCCATACCTGGAAGGGCGATCTGAAAGTGGATCTGGTGGCCCCCGATGGCAGCGTCTACGTGCTGAGCAACTATGCGGGTGGCAGCGCGGATGACATCAAGCAGACTTTCAACGTCAACCTGTCCAGCGAGGCGTTGAACGGCAACTGGAAGCTGCGTGTCAACGACAAGGCCAGCGGTGATACCGGTCGTATAAACAGTTGGTCGATCAGGTTCTGAGTTGAGCAGCGTCAAGCGGCAGCGGATGGTTGCTTGAAGGCGCTGCTGCTCTGCTGCGATGTGATCTGGCCCCGGCGGTTTCGCCGGGGCTTTTGTTTGTTTGTTGCTTGATGGACTTCAGTACACACGTTTCCCCATGGCGTTGTGATTGGCAGGATGCCTCGTTCGCGACAGGTCTGTAGCCCGGATAAGCGCAGCGCACCCGCGAGCAATGCTCAGGCGAACTCTCAGACTCTCCGTCAACAGCCTCGGGTGCGCTGTGCTTGCCCGGGCTACGAGTCCAGTGACCACGGCACGGTCCTGCGTTTCCGCTTGAGGCAGCGTGCCGATCAGTATGGATTCGCCGATGTAGTGCTGCCAGGGAATGCGGCCGCGCAAGCAGCGCTTCAGCAGTGAGCCCGTCACTTGCGGCGAAGGACGTGGCGGGCAGGAATTGTTGGCGTTGGTGATGGTCACGATGCATTGAAGCGCGGGATGCGCACTTTCCTGACTGATGCGTTGGTAGGTTCCGACGGCGCACCGGACAGCGGTTTCAGTAGAACGCCGATGGGAGCGCGTAAGCCGCCTGCCTACTGTCTGCGGGCGGATTGGTGAAGGGGAACCAATCCGGAGCGTTCTGCCCTGGTGTTGGTTGCTGTCCGCGCCGGGAACACCGAGCAGGGCCGACGCCGCGCAAGCGGCATCTTTCCATGCAGAAGGGTTCAACAATGTCATCCATATCGCGCCGTACGCTTCGCCGTGGGTTCGTGGCAGCTGGCACTGCTTCGTTGTTTCCGCTGCTGTTGTGCGCGCCTGCCTTGGCCGGCGAAGTGCAACTTGCAGGCCTGGACTCCGCGCCGGTGCATCAACGCTTCATCGTCAAATTCCGCAAGGACACAGCCCAGGCTGAAGGTGGGGTCCTGCTGGGCCGCGTCTTGACCGTCGCTGCACGTGGGCTGCCGGTACGCGCTGGCAAGGCTGGCACGCTGCAGCGCCTGCGCCGGTTGGCGGTAGGTGCGGACGTGGTGCACGTGGACACGCCGCTGGATCGCATCGAGGCTCAAGCCTTGATGCATCGTCTGGCTGCGGACCCTGGTGTCGAGTACGTCGAGATTGATCGGCGCCATACCATCGCTACCGCGCCGAACGACCCGCGTTTCGGCGAGCAATGGGGGCTGTCCGGTGCCTATGGCATCAAGGCCGCAGAGGCTTGGGAGAATGCAACCGGGGAGGGCGTGGTGGTGGCGGTGCTGGATACCGGCATTGCCAGCCACAGCGATCTGGATGCCAATGTCCTGCCGGGCTATGACTTCATTGACGACACTGCGGTTGCCAATGACGGTGATGGTCGCGATGGCGATGCCAGCGACCCGGGTGACTGGGTGACGGCCAATCAATGTGGTGGCAGCCATGGCGCGCAGAATTCCAGTTGGCATGGCACCCATGTCGCCGGCACCGTTGCGGCGGTTGCCAACAATGGCAAGGGAGTGGCGGGCGTCGCGCCTGCTGCCAGGATCGTGCCGGTACGCGTACTGGGCCGCTGTGGGGGCTATACCTCGGATATTGCCGACGCCATTGTCTGGGCTGCCGGTGGACAGGTAGCCGGTGTACCTGCCAATGCTTACCCGGCAGAGGTGATCAATCTCAGCCTGGGCGGTGCAGGCACCTGCGGCAGCACCATGCAGAACGCGATCAACAGTGCGACAGGCAAGGGCGCGACCCTGGTTGTCGCGGCTGGCAACAGCAACATCAACGTGGGCAGCGCCTCGCCTGCCAACTGCAACAATGTCATCGCCGTTGCTGCCAGCGACAGCGGCGGCAAACGCTCGATCTGGAGCAGCATCCAGCAGTCAAACCATGGTCCGTTGGTGGACATTGCGGCGCCGGGCAGCTCCATCCTTTCCACGCTCAACAGTGGCAGCAAGGGCCCGGCGGGCGAGAGCTACGCGTCCTATGGCGGAACCTCGATGGCGGCGCCGCATGTGGCGGGCGTGGTGGCGCTGGTGCAACAGGTCTCCAGTCCTGTGCGTACGCCCATGCAGGTTGAAGCCTTGATCAAGGCTACGGCGACGCCTTTTCCAGCTACCCCGGACCGGGAGATCGGCACCGGCATCGTCAATGCGCAGGCGGCTGTGGCTGCAGCGCTGGGCGGCCCGTTGCCGCCGGACCCCGACCCCGCAACAGTGTTGGTCAACGGTGTGGCGCTGATCGACCTGGCGGGCAGCAAAGGCAGCAATCGCTATTACAGCGTGCAGATACCGGCAGGTGCGTCGAACCTGCTGATCAGTATTGCCGGCGGCAATGGCGATGCGGACCTGTACGTACGCGCCGCCAGCCGTCCCACCGCCTTCAGCTACGACTGTCGACCGTTCCACGCCGGCAATGCCGAAAGTTGCAGCATTCCGGCGCCTGTAGCGGGCACTTACCACGTCATGTTGACCGGCTACTCGGCGTACTCGGGGGTGCGTTTGAAGGCAAGTTGGGGTCTGCTGCCGGCGCAGACCTATAGCAGCAACGAGGCGCTGGATATCCTCGACAACCGCACGGTGGAGAGTCCGATCAGCGTAACCGGGCGTACTGCCAATGCACCGGCGGCGACGCCGGTAACGGTGGATATCAGCCATGGCTGGCGCGGTGACCTGAAAGTGGAGCTGCTTGCACCTGGCGGGCGCGCCTATCTACTGAGCAATTACGAAGGAGGCAGTGCCGATGACATCAAGCAGACCTTCGAGGTGGATCTTTCCAAGGAGGCCTTGAATGGCGTTTGGACGCTGCGTGTCAACGACAAGGCCAGTGGCGATACGGGCCGCCTCAACGGCTGGTCGATCACGTTCTAGCTCGAGGCATCGGTTGTCGCCGCGGAGGGGCCCGGCGTTGTGGTTGGACCCATGCCGCTGACAGCGACTCAGTCCTCGCAGATATCGGCGCAGCTGGCCCGCAGGACCTGCAAGGCATCAGCCGGGGCGATATCCAGTAGCAGGCCGCGTTGGCCGGCGTTGATGTAGAGCGCGTCGTGCTGCCCGGCACTGGCGGCAAATACCACCTTGGCCGGCCGCTGCTGTGCGAAGGGGCTGATGCCACCGACCTTGTAGCCGCTACGCTTCTCGGCTTCGGGCACTTCCATCATCTGTGCATGCTTGCCGCCGCAATGGGCGGCAAGCTTCTTCAGCGACAGGCGCTGATCGGAGGGAATCACCGCAATCAGAGGCTGCTTGTCCACCCAGGCCATCAGCGTCTTGAACATCCTTGCCGGAGCAATGCCCAGTGCCTGCGCCGCTGCCAGCCCCTTGCTGTCGACATCGGCCGAGTAGTCATAGGCATGCACGCCATGGGCGATGCCGGCCTTGTCCAATGCGGCGGTGGCGCGGGTGCTTTTGGCCACTTACAGCGATTCGAAGCGATTGGCGTCGACGTTCTTGCGGACCTTCTCCGGATTCCAGATGCGGCCGTTCATGGCGATGTAGACGCCTTCCGGCAGCGACTGCACCGCGCCGATGGCGCAGCCGATGTTGAACTCGGCATCGGAACCACGGAAACGGGCCGGGCTGAGCGCGCCGGTCATCACGATGGTCTTGCCCGGGATGGTGGCCAGTACCTTGCCGGTGGCGACCATCGAGTCGGTGCCGTGGGTGACCAGCACGTGGCGGGTGGGCTGCGCGGCGATGGTAGCGCGGATCAGCTCGCGGTCATCGTCGCTGATGTGCAGCGAATCCTTGCGCAGGATCGGGATCACGTTGAAACGGAAGGTCACGCCCAGCTCACGCAGGATCATGCCGATCTGCGGATCACCGATCTGGTAATCGGACTTGTCGTCGAAGTAGATCTTGTCGATCGTGCCACCGGTGGTGACGATCAGGAGTTCTTCCATCATTGCGGTAAATCCTTGCGGTGACTGCCAGCGGCACGGGCCGCGATGCTGCGCATGATAATGCCGCAGGCTGCGCCGGGCTACGTCAGGTCACAAAGGTAGAGCCGAGCCATGCTCGGCTGGGGCTTGCCCGGGGCCGGATCAGTTGTGGTTGTGGGAGCGGCGTCAGCCGCGAAGCCGGTGCTCCATCGGATCACCAGCTTGCCTGCAGTTTCGGTGATGCCAACTTCGCGGCTGACGCCGCTCCCACAAACTTTGGATTGTCGGTAACGCCCCAGCCGAGCATGGCTCGGCTCTACAGGGGGATGTCGGTAACGCCCCAACCGGGCTGGGGCTACCGGGCTTTCCTTGCCGCAAAGCGGGCGCGCATGCCGGGTACGCTGACCAGGGCCACGATCAGCAGCGCCAGGAGGATCTCGATCCACGCGTAGAGGGCGGTGTCGCGGTGGCTCCAGGCACTCATCACGCCGTGGCTGAACCAGAACAGCGCCAATACCCCCGCCCAGAAGCGGGCCACAGCGCGCTGTGCCAGCACGCCCAGCAACAACAGTACCGGCGGCGCCACGAATACCAAGGCTACCGCCAGCAGATGGCGGTCGACGCGGAACCACCACGCATACAGGCCGGCCAACAGCGCCAATGCCAAGGCCAGGATCAGATCGCGGCTGCGGCCGCTCATTGCGCCAGACGCCGGGCGATATCGGCGACCCGTCGGCCCAATGCCCGTGCCAACACCGCTTCATCGTCGGTGGGCTGCGGATCATCCTGGCTGCCGGCCACATGGCTGGCGCCATACGGCGTGCCGCCGCTGCGGGTGTGGCTCAGTGCCGGCTCGGTGAACGGGATGCCGACGATCAGGCAGCCGTGGTGCAACAGCGGCAGGTGCATCGACAACAGGGTCGATTCCTGGCCACCGTGCATCGAGGCGGTGGAGGTGAACACTGCCGCCGGCTTGCCGGCGAGAGTGCCGTTGACCCATTCCGCGCCCAGGCCATCGAGGAAGTGTTTGACCGGTGCGGCCATGTTGCCGAAGCGGGTGGGGCTGCCCAGCACGATGCCGTCGCACTCGGCCAGGTCGGCGATCTCCACATAGGGTGCGCCGTCGTCGGGCACTGGCGGGGCGCTGGTCTGGGTGACAGCGGCGACCGGAGGTACGGTGCGCAGGCGGGCGCTCATGCCCGGCACCTCGCCGATACCGCGGGCGATCTGCCGCGCCAGCCGGGCCACCGAACCGCCACGGCTGTAGTAAAGCACCAGGATTTCCGCCATCACACCGTTCGCTCAATCATGCAGGAACCGGCAGTATCAACGATGCGGGCCGCGCTTTGCATCGGGTACCCTTGCCAAATGGAACCTTTGGATTCACTCAACCTATGGATGGAGCGCCTGCGGGACCGTGCGCGCAACGTCAGCTTCGGGCGCTTCCTGTGGAAGCGCTTCATTGATGATCGCCTGTTCCAGGCTGCCGGTTCGCTGGCCTACACCACGGTGTTCGCGCTGGTGCCGTTGGCCATCGTGGTATTCGGGGTGCTGTCCGCGTTCCCCATGTTCGATCGCTGGAGCGAGGCGCTCAGCGACTATGTGTTCTCCAACTTCGTGCCGTCGGCGGCGCGCGCGGCCGAAGGGTATCTGCGGCAGTTCTCGGCCAGTGCCGGGCAGCTGACCGCTGCCGGCTTCCTGGCCCTGGTGGTATCGCTGCTGATCACCCTCAACAGCGTCGAACAGACCTTCAACCGTATCTGGCGGGTGGCCTCGGCGCGGCCACAGCTGACCCGCTTCCTGGTCTATTGGACGGTGCTTACCCTGGGCGCCTTGCTGGCCGCCGCCTCGTTGGCGATCTCGGCCAAAGTGTTGTCGCTGCCCTTGTTCGGTACGACCGAGGGCCGCTGGTTGGCCGACCTCGGCCTGCGGCTGGCGCCGGTGCTGATCGAATTCGTCTGTGTGGTGCTGATCTACCGGGTGGTGCCGCACCATACCGTGAAGTGGCGCCATGCCATTCCCGGCGCACTGTTGGCGGTGCTGATGCTGGAGCTGGTGAAGTGGGGCATGGGCCTGTACCTGGGCAGCTTCCAGTCCTATCAGAAGCTCTACGGCACGGTGGCGTTCGTGCCGATCCTGTTGCTGTGGATCTACCTGAGTTGGGTCTCGGTGCTGCTGGGCGCATCGCTGGCCTCGTCGGTGGCCGCATTCCGCTACCAGCCGGCGGCATTGCGGTTGCCGCAGGGCTGCGAGCTGTATGGCCTGCTGCGGTTGTTGGGACGGTTCCGTGAGGCGCGGCAGCAAGGGCAGGGGCTGGATGAAGACCAGCTGTTGCTGCTGGAACCCATGCTCACCGACTCCCTGCTGCAGCAATTACTGGAGCAGATGGAAGTCATTGGCGTGCTGCGCCGTGACGAGCGCGGTGAATGGCTGCTGGCGCGTGACCTGGACAGCATCAGCCTGCATGAGCTGTACGAAAGCTCGCAGCTGCGTATACCGGCCGCCGAGGAATACCTGCCGATGCGCGAGGACAGCCTCGGGCAAGCGGCCTGCAACGCCCTGGATCAACTACGTCTGCCGTTGCGCGAACTGCTCAAGCGCCGGGTGGATGACATCTATGTAGAGCGCGGAGAGAGTCGATGATCAAGAAGTTTGTTCCCGTCGCGCTGCTGGCGTTGGCCTTGGCTGCGTGCAAGCCGGCGCAGACACCTGCCGCTGCACCGGCTGCCGCACCCGATGCAGCGGTCGCACCGGCTGCCGCTGAGACGGCCCAGCCCAGCGTGGTCCAGCAGACGGTGGAAATACCGCAACTGCAGGTGCCAACCGTGGATGGCAAGACCTATGACCTGGCCAGTCACCGTGGGCAATGGGTGGTGGTGAATTTTTGGGCCACCTGGTGCGCGCCGTGCCTGCAGGAAATGCCGGAGCTGTCGGCGCTGCACGCCATGCGCAGCAATGTGGAAGTGGTTGGCCTGGCCTATGAGGACATCGAACTGGACGAGATGCAGGCCTTCCTGAAGGAACATCCGGTGGCCTATCCGATCGCCATCATCGATACCTTCAGCCCGCCCAAGGACTTCGCCACGCCGCGTGGCTTGCCGATGACCTACCTGATCGGGCCGGACGGCAAGGTGGCCCGGCAGTTCCTGGGGCCGGTGAATGCGCAGGAAATCGAGCAGGCGATTGTGGCTGCCGGGGGTAAGGCGGTTTAAGGGGATGGTGGTTTTCCGTGTGTTGGGGCTTCGAGGCGGGAGCGAGAAGCTTTGAGGCCAAGAGCACCCCTCCCCAGCCCTCCCCTTCGCTGCGCGAAAGGGAGGGGGCAAGAGCGGCGCCGCGACCCTCTGACAGATTGCCAAGAACCGCTTCCTCCCTTTCGCGGCGCGAAGGGGAGGGTTGGGGAGGGGTAGCTTTTCAGCTCTCCACGCAATGCCAACTCCGCGGCTTATGCCGCTCCTACGGCATTGTCGGTAAAGCTCCTGCCGAGCATGGCTCGGCACTACAAGCCCCTCTCCCGTGCACGGGAGAGGGGTTGGGGTGAGGGCAGCCTTTCGGACAATGCGGGAAAGCTCCTGCCGAGCATGGCTCGGCACTACAGGGAGCCGGAGGCGGGCTACGGTTTGGCTGCTTCTTCATCCACCGCAAACGGCGTAATCGGCTTCACCACGCCGTACTTCTCCTTCTTCGGTTTGCCCGGCAGCGGTGGCAGTTCAATCACCGGTTCGTCGATGTGGGTATCGGGCAGGCGATCCAGCAGGTCGCGTATCAGGGTCAGGCGGCCATGCTTCTGGTCATTGAAATCCACCAGCGTCCACGGTGCATGAACGCTGTGGGTGGCCTCGAGCATGGCTTCGCGGGCCTGGGTGTAGGCGCTGTATTCCTGCCGCGATTTCAGATCGATCGGTGACAGCTTCCAGCCTTTGAGCGGGTCGTCGCGACGCTCGGCAAAGCGCTTTTCCTGCTGTTCCTGATCCACGCACAACCAGTACTTGAACAGCAGGATGCCATCGTCGACCAGCAGCTTTTCGAACGCAGGGGCCTGCTTGAGGAAGGCCTTGTACTGCGCATCGGTGCAGTAGCCCATCACCTTCTCCACGCCGGCGCGGTTGTACCAGCTGCGGTCCATCAGCACGATCTCACCGGCGGCGGGCAGGTGCGCGATATGGCGCTGGAAATACCACTGGCTGTCTTCGCGTTCGCTGGGCTTGGGCAGGGCCACCACCCGGCACTGGCGTGGATTGACGTGTTTGGCGATGTCCTGGATGACGCCGCCCTTGCCGGCGGTATCGCGGCCCTCGAACAAGACCAGTACACGCTGCCCGCAGTGCTGGGCCCAGCGGGCCATGTTGGCCAGTTCCAGCTGCATCGGTTCCAGCAACGCTTCGTACTGTTTGCGCTTGAGCTTGCCCATGGTCACTCCTTGTGGAACGCCGACCTTGTGGAACGCCGAGCCTAACCCAATCGGATGTCAGTCGATGTCTGCACCACGCCAGCCGTGGTCGCCGGCCAGCTGTTGCAGCAGCTGGGCCAGGTCACTGGCGAAGCCGGCCATGTCGAACAGGCTGCTCTGTTCCCGGGCCTGCGCCAGTCGCTGCCGTGCAGCCTGCAGGGCGTTGGGGTCATTGCCCAGCGCAATCGCCGTGGTGACGAAGGATTGGTCATCGGCGACATTCATCTCGTCCATGCCGAGGTGATGGTTGAGGCTGCCGGCCACCCGCGCGGCAAACGTGCTGCCGGGTGCGGTCAGCACCGGACAACCGGCCCACAGCGCATCGGAGGCCGTGGTGTGGGCGTTATACGGGTGTGTGTCCAGGAACAGGTCGGCATGCTGGTAACGGGCCAGATATTGCGGATGCGGCAGCTTGTGCATGAACACCAGGCGCGCCGGGTCCACGCCGCGTCGGCGCGCGACCTCCTGCAGGCGTTGGTCGGCCTTGCCTGGACCGGACAGCAGCCATAACACGCTGTCTGGCACGCCCAGCAGCACCTGCAACAGGCGTTCGACGCTGCGCGGATTGAGCTTGTAGCTGTTGTTGAAGCAACAGAACACCACGCCGGCGTCCGGTAATCCGCAGTCAGCGCGCGAGGGCGGGGGCTGAACAATGCGGCTGTTGTCCGAGGGCTGGAAGGCACGCGGCAGGCGCAGCACCTTTTCGCTGAAGCCGGATTCCAATGCGGGCGGCAACACGAACGCATCGGCGACGACGTAGTCGATCCACGGTGCACCGGACGTGCCGGGGTAGGCCAGCCAGTTCAACTGCAGCGGAGCAGGGTGCATGGCCAGCACTTCGGGTGTGCCACCGCCGCCCCAGCCGCGCAGGTCGAACAGCAGGTCGATGCCAGCGGCGCGGATGCGCTGCGCAATCGTTGCATGTGCTTGGTTGCTGAGGTCGTGCAACTGCCCGACAGCTGCCTGCAGGCGTCGGCGGATGCCGCTGCCATCGTCGCTGTTGAGCGCAAAAAGATGTGTCTGCAATTGCGGATGTGCGCGCAACTGCTCGAACAATGCGACTGTCAGCAGGCCGGTCGGGTGCGCGCCGAAGCCGTTGGAAAGAAAGCCCACGCGCAGTGCGCCCTGTGCACGAACCTGCGTTGCAGGCAGGCGCGGAATGGCTTGGGCAAGCACGCCGGCACGTTGCTGCGCACAGGCCAGTTGTTCGGCGGCGCTGGCATCCTCGCTGAGAAAGGCAAAAGGCTCCACGGCGGGATTGCCTTGCGCGACCGCGCGACGCACCTGTTGCGACAGTGCATCGATATCGCGCCAGTCGCAGAGCCGGCGCTGCCAGTTCAGGCGCTGTGCGGCCATATAGGCCTCGTCCGGTGCCAGCGCATGCGCGCGTCGATAGGCATCGGCAGCGGCTTCGGGCTGGTTGGCGTCTTCCAGTACATGACCCAGCCACAAGGCCATGCCTGGGTGCTGCGGGGCGAGCTGGCAGGCTTGCTGCAACAGTGCGGCGGCTTCCTCATGCCTGCCTTGCATCCAACGCGCGCGGCCAAGACGGGCGAGGGCTTCGGGGTGCTGCGGTCGCAGTTGCAGTGCTCTGGATGCCGCCGCCTCACCTGCGCGTACATCGCCCGCACCAAGTTCTGCGTCGGCCAGCATTACCCAGGCGATGAAGTCACCGGGTTGGCGGCTGACGGCATGGCGGAGCTGGTCGCGTTCGTTGAGGGCGTTGGTCATTGTGCTGGCTTTGCCCCCTCCCTTGCGCGTAGCGCAGGAGAGGGCTGGGGAGGGGTAGGTTTTTGATTTTGCTATGGGCTGGCGACCAAGGCCAAATCCAGAGGCAGTAGCGAAGGCCAATGCCAAAAAGCCAAAAGCTACCCCCTCCCCAACCCTCCCCTATGCTGCGCATAAGGGAGGGAGCGTATTAGGTCCCTTTCGCCAAACGCGCCAGCTCATCCACCTGGTGTTCGTGCTGCAAGCGTGCGATCAGGTCGTCGAGGCCGCCTTCGATGATGTTGGGCAGGTCGTACAGGGTCAGGCCTTCGACGCGGTGGTCGGTGATGCGGCCCTGCGGGAAGCTGTAGGTGCGGATGCGCTGGCTGCGGTCGCCACTGCCTACCTGCAGGCGGCGCGATTCGGCCTGGGCAGCGGCCTGCTTGCTGCGCTCGGCATCCAGCAACTGCGCCTTCAGCCGCTTCATCGCCTTGTCGCGGTTGGCGTGCTGGCTGCGCTCGGTCTGGCATTCCACCACCACGCCGGTGGGAACGTGGGTGATGCGGATCGCCGACTCGGTCTTGTTGACGTGCTGGCCGCCGGCGCCGGAGGAACGGAACGTGTCCACCTTCAGGTCCGCCGGGTTGATCACCACGTCTTCGACATCGTCGGCCTCGGGGATGATTGCCACCGTCGCTGCCGAGGTGTGGATGCGGCCCTGCGATTCGGTGGCCGGCACGCGCTGCACACGGTGCGTGCCGGATTCGAACTTCAGCTTGGAATAGGCGCCGCGGCCAACCACGCGTGCCACGATTTCCTTGTAGCCGCCGTGTTCGCCGGGGTTGTCGGATTCGATTTCCACCTTCCAGCCCTGACGCTCGGCATAGCGGGCGTACATGCGGAACAGGTCGCCGGCAAAAATCGCCGCTTCGTCACCGCCGGTGCCGGCACGCACTTCCAGGAACAGGTTGCCTTCGTCGCGCGGGTCACGCGGCACCAGCAGCAGCGCCAGCTCCTCGTCCAATGCCTGCAGGCGCGCTTGGGCGGCGCTGATTTCTTCCTCGGCCAGCTCGCGCAGTTCCGGGTCGTTGCGCATGGCTTCGGCCGAGGCCAGATCGTCCATCGCACGGGCTTCGTTCGCCAATGCAGTGGCGATGGGTTCCAGTTGCGAGAACTCACGGGAAAAATTGCGGAAGCGCTCGTTGTCGGCGACCACATCGGGGTCGGAAAGCAGGCGTTCCAGTTCTTCTCGGCGCTCGGCCAGTGCCAGCAGCTTACGGCGCAGGGTCGGCGTCATCATTCCTCGCAGCGGGGTGGTGATACCCGGGGGCGGCCGGGAACAGGCGCTCGGCGGCGCGGGTGAGGTCGGTATCGCCTTCCTGCGCGGCTTGGCGCAGGGCGGCGGTGGGCGGATGCAGCAGGCGGTTGGTCAGGCCGTGCGCCAGCTGCTCCAGTACTTCGTCGGGCAGTTTGCCATGCGCCAGCTGCTGCCGGGCCTTGGCCAGCAGTTCGGCGCGGGTCGCCTCGCCAAACGCACGCAGCTGCCGGATCGGTGCCTGCAGGCGGGTGGCGCGCAGGTTCTCCAGATAGCGGGTGACCTGCAGGTCGATGATGGATTCAGCCTCGGCGGCGGCTTCGCGGCGGCCGCGGCGGTTTTCCTCCACGGCCCGTTCCAGATCGTCCACGGTGTACAGGTAGGCGTCGGCCAGGGTGCCGACCTCGGCTTCGATATCGCGCGGCACGGCCAGGTCGAACAGCAGCATCGGCTTGTGCCGGCGCAAGCGCAGTGCGTTGGCGACCTGGCGGTGCAGGATCACCGGCTCGCGCGCGGCCGTGGCCGAGAACACCACGTCGGCTTCGCCCAGGTGGCGCTCCAGCTCGGTCAAGGGCAGCGCCACGCCGCCGTGA
>Ga0308158_10002373_pt1 | contig 17955 bp, 8 predicted proteins | sample PhyBR2_FD_201038 | JGI IMG/M metagenome (GOLD analysis project Ga0308158, IMG submission 201038) | Phyllosphere microbial communities from UC Gill Tract Community Farm, Albany, California, United States - DLSLB.R2 | ecosystem: Host-associated > Plants > Phyllosphere > Unclassified | place: USA...
GGCGGCGCTTGGCTCGGCACTACCGATTGGGATGCTGGGAAGGCTTCTGCCGAGCATGGCTCGGCACTACCGGTTGGGTTGCTGGGAAGGCTTCTGCCGAGCATGGCTCGGCACTACCGGTTGGGATGCTGGGAAGGCTTCTGCCGAGCATGGCTCGGCACTACCGGTTGGGTTGTCGGGAAGGCCTTTGCCGAGCATGGCTCGGCACTACCGGTTGGGTTGTCGGGAAGGCCTTTGCCGAGCATGGCTCGGCACTACGGGTTGGGTTGCTGGGAAGGCTTCTGCCGAGCATGGCTCGGCACTACCGGTTGGATTGCTGGGAAGGCCTCTGCCGAGCATGGCTCGGCACTACATGGGCTGGCCCTTCGGCCTTTGTGGGAGCGGCGTCAGCCGCGAAACCCATGAATCGTCAGATTGCGGAGATGGCCGTAATTGCGGCATTGCCGGCTTCGCGGCTGGTGCCGCGCTTACAAAACAACCGCAGGTTCAATGCGCCTCGCGGCGCACGTGGCGGACAAAACGGCGCAGCAGCTGGCGGGCCAGCGGTGCGGCGCTGACCTCGCGGGCCACGCTGCGGGCACAGCCGCCGTGGCGGGCGATGCAGTCGGCGCGGGCGCGCACATAGCCACGCATGTGGTGGGTGGCGAACTCGGGGTGGAACTGCAGGCCCCAGGCCTGCTCGCCCCAGCGGAAGGCGTGGCAGTTGTCCTGCACCGAGCGGGCCAGCACGGTGGCCCCTTCGGGCGCGCGCAGCACGGTCTGCAGGTGGGTGGCGTGGGCCGGGAAGCTGGCCGGCAAGCCGGCGAACAGCGGGTCGGCGGCGGCCGGGGCCTCCAGCTCCAGGCGGATGGTGCCGGACTCGCGCCCGGCCGGGTTGTAGGCAACCTCACCGCCCAGCGCATGGGCCAGCAGCTGGTGGCCGTAGCAGATGCCCAGCAGCGGCATGCCGGCGTGGGCGGCGTCACGCAACCAGTCGGCGCTGCGCTCGCTCCAGTCGGCGCGGTCGGTGACGAAGGCGGCCGAGCCGGTGACGATCGTGGCGGCGAAGTCCCTGCGTTCCGGCAGCTGTTCGCCGCGCTCTACGTTGACCACCACGGTATCGGCTTCTTCCAGCCCGGCGGCCACGCGGATCCAGTGCGGGAAACGGCCGTAACGGCGCAGGGTCGGGAACGGTTGCCCGGTTTCAACGATCAAGAACGGCTGGGACTTCATTCCGGTGGCGGCAGTACTGACAGGACTTCCTCGATTGTAGTCAGCCCTGCGGCCACCTTTTCAAGCCCGGTGCGGCGCAGGGTGCGCAGGCCATCGGCCGTCGCGGCCTTGCTGAAACCGGCCAGATCCATGTCGCGGGTGATCAGGGCGCGCAGCCGCGAGCCCAGTGGCAGCAGCTCATACAGGCCGATCCGGCCCATGTAACCGGTGCGCCGGCACTCCAGGCAACCGACCGGCGCATATGCCGTGACCACATCTGGTAATGCTTCATGGGCATGACGCAGCGGTGCCCAATCGGCGTCCGTCAGCGTGTCTGGCGCCTTGCAGTGCGGGCACAGGGTGCGCACCAGGCGCTGCGCCAGCACGCCGTTGACGGTGGAGGCGATCAGGTAATGCGGCACGCCCAGGTCAAGCAGGCGGGTGATCGCCGAGGGCGCGTCGTTGGTATGCAGGGTGGACAGCACCAGGTGCCCGGTCAGCGAGGCCTGGACCGCCATCTGCGCGGTTTCCAGGTCGCGGATTTCGCCGATCATGATGATGTCCGGGTCCTGTCGCAGCAGGGTGCGCACGCCGGAGGCGAAATCCAGGTCGATGTTGGTCTGCACCTGCATCTGGTTGAATTCGGGCGCGATCATTTCGATCGGGTCTTCCACCGTGCACACGTTCACGTCCGGCGTGGCCAGCCGCTTGAGTGTGGAATACAGGGTGGTGGTCTTGCCCGAACCGGTCGGGCCGGTGACCAGCACGATGCCGTGCGGGCGCGCCACCAGTTCGTTCCAGCCGGCGGCTTCTTCCGGGCTGAAGCCCAGCTGCTCGATGCTCTTGAACGTCGAATCCGGGTCGAAGATGCGCATCACGCACTTCTCGCCGAACGCGGTCGGCATGGTCGACAGGCGCATCTCCACCTCGCGCCCACCCGGCGAACGGGTCTTGATGCGGCCGTCCTGCGGGCGCCGGCGTTCGGCCAGGTCCATGCGCCCCAGCACCTTGATGCGGCTGACCACCGCGGTCATCACCGACGGCGGCAGCTCGAACACCTTGTGCAGTACGCCGTCGATGCGGAAACGCACCCGGCCCATGTCGCGGCGGGGCTCCAGGTGGATGTCACTGGCGCGCTGCTCGTAGGCGTACTGCAGCAGCCAGTCGACGATGCTGACGACATGGTGGTCGTCGGCATTGACGTCGCCGGCGCGGCCCAGCTCCACCAACTGCTCGAAGCTGGGCAGGCCGCTGCTGTTGCTGCCGTCGCGGCTGTCGCTGCGGGCGCTGCGCACCGAGCGGGTGACGCCGAAGAACTCCATCGAATAACGGTGCAGGTCCAGCGGATTGACCAGTACCGTGTCGATGCGGCGCCGGCTCAGGTGCTGCAGGTCGGGCACCCAGTCGCGCGCCATCGGCTCGCTGGTGGCCACCAGCACGCGCTCGCTGTCCACCGCCAGCGGCAGGATGCGGTGGCGGCGGGCATAGGCGTGGGAGACCACGGCGGTGGCGCCGGCCACGTCGACCCGGGTCGGATCGATGCGCAGGTAGCGGCAGTGGGTGCGCTGGGCCAGCCATTCGGTCAGCCGCTCCAGGCTCAGCTCGCCGCTGCCCTGCGCGGCGGCCAGTTTGAGGTTGGCCAGCAGCACCAGCGGGTGGACCTCGCTGGCATTGCGCGCGCCCTGCGCGGAAAACCGGATCCGCTCCTGGTCGTGCAGGGCCACCAGCCCATCGGCCAGCAGCGCGCTGGCAACATTGGAAAACTGCAGTCTCCCCGGGGCGATAGCCACCTGCGGTGACGGTGCCTGAGTGCCTTCCACAGCCGCGTTTTCCACCCCAAACCCCTTGCTGGCGCGGCCATCGCGCGGTCGGTCGCTATACTAACGCACCCCTTACGTACGGCTCAGGCAGCATGTCCGCGACTCCCCCCGTTTCGATTACCTTCCAGGGACTGATCCAGACCCTTAATGATTTCTGGGCGAAACAGGGCTGTGTCTTGATCCAGCCGCTGGACCTGGAGGTCGGTGCCGGCACCTTCCACCCGGCCACCTTCCTGCGCTCGATCGGCCCGGAAAGCTGGAATGCCGCCTACGTGCAGCCCTCGCGCCGCCCCACCGACGGTCGCTACGGCGAGAACCCCAACCGCCTGCAGCGCTATTACCAGTACCAGGTGGCGATGAAGCCGAGCCCGGACAACATCCAGCAGCTGTACCTGGATTCGCTCAAGGCGCTGGGCATCGACCCGCTGGTGCACGACCTGCGCTTTGTCGAAGACAACTGGGAATCGCCGACCCTGGGCGCCTGGGGCCTGGGCTGGGAAATCTGGCTCAACGGCATGGAAGTCACCCAGTTCACCTACTTCCAGCAGGCCGGTGGCCTGGAGTGCAAGCCGGTACTGGGCGAGATCACCTACGGCCTGGAGCGGCTCTGCATGTACCTGCAGAACTGCGACAACGTCTATGACCTGATCTGGACCTACGGCCCGGACGGCACCCCGGTCACCTATGGCGATGTCTACCACCAGAACGAGGTGGAGCAGAGCACCTACAACTTCGAGTACGCCGACGTGGAAGAAATGTTCCATCGCTTCGACGCCTGCGAGAAGGAAGCGCAGAAGCTGGTGGAAGCCGGCCTGCCGCTCCCGGCCTATGAACAGGTCTGCAAGGCGTCGCATTCGTTCAATCTGCTCGACGCGCGCCGCGCCATCTCGGTGACCGAGCGCCAGCGTTACATCCTGCGCGTGCGCGCGCTGGCCCAGGCGGTGGCCAAGCTGTACGAGGCCAAGCGCCTCGAAGCGGTCGCCGCCAAGGAGGTGCAGGCATGAGCATGCAGCCGCTGTTGATCGAACTGGGCGTGGAAGAACTGCCGGTCAAGGCTCTGCCGGGCCTGGCGCAGGCCTTCTTTGATGGCGTGATCGATGGCCTGGCCAAGCGTGGCGTGGCCTTCGAGCGTGGCGATGCCAAGCCGCTGTCGACCCCGCGCCGCCTGGCCGTGCTGTTGCCGGGCGTGGAAACCGAGCAGCCCGAGCAGCACTCGGAAGTGTTCGGCCCGTACCTGAACATCGCGCTGGACGCCAACGGCGAGCCGACCAAGGCACTGCAGGGTTTTGCCGCCAAGGCCGGCATCGACTGGACCGCGCTGGAGCGCACCACCGACGCCAAGGGCGAGCGTTTCGTGCTGCGTTCGGTGACCCCGGGCGCGCAGACCGCCAGCCTGCTGCCGGAGATCCTGCGCGAGGCCATCGCCGCCATGCCCATCCCCAAGCCGATGCGCTGGGGCAACCACGAATACGCCTTCGCCCGCCCGGTGCATTGGCTGGTGCTGCTGCACGGCAATGACATCGTGCCGGCCGAGCTGCTGGGCCTGACGTCTGACCGCTTCAGCCGTGGCCACCGTTTCATGGCCGACAAGCAGGTGTGGCTGAGCAACCCGGCCGATTATGTTGAATCGCTGAAGGCCGCCAACGTGCTGGTCGATGCCGACGCGCGCCGCGAGCGTATCGTCGCCGAGGTCAATGCCGCCGCCGCACAGGCGGGTGGCGTGGCCCGCATCACCGACGACAACCTGGAACAGGTGGTCAACCTGGTCGAATGGCCGGCGGCGGTGCTGTGCAGTTTCGAGCGCGAATTCCTGGCCGTGCCGCAGGAAGCGCTGATCGAGACCATGGAGATCAACCAGAAGTTCTTCCCGGTGCTCGATGCCGGCGGCAAGCTGACCGAGAAGTTCATCGGCATCGCCAACATCGAATCCAGGGACGTGGCCGAGGTTTCCAAGGGCTACGAGCGCGTGATCCGCCCGCGCTTCTCCGATGCCAAGTTCTTCTTCGACGAAGACCTCAAGCAGGGTCTGGTCGGCATGGGCGACGGCCTGAAGACCGTCACCTACCAGGCCAAGCTGGGCAGCGTGGCCGACAAGGTGCAGCGCGTCAGCACGCTGGCGCAGATCATCGCGCCGCAGGTCGGTGCTGACCCGGTGCAGGCCAAGCGTGCCGCCGAGCTGGCCAAGAACGACCTGCAGTCGCGCATGGTCAATGAATTCCCGGAACTGCAGGGCATCGCCGGTCGCCATTACGCCCTGGCCGGTGGCGAATCGCCGTCGGTGGCGCTGGCCATCGACGAGAGCTACCAGCCGCGCTTTGCCGCCGATGACATCGCACTGTCGCCGCTGGGCAAGGTGCTGGCCATTGCCGAACGCCTGGACACGCTGGCCGGCGGCTTTGCCGCTGGCCTGAAGCCGACCGGCAACAAGGACCCGTTCGCGCTGCGTCGTAATGCGCTGGGTCTGGCCCGCAGCATCATCGAGTCGGGCTTTGATCTGGATTTGCCGGCGTTGCTGGCTTCGGCAAATGCTGGCCTGGCCGAGCGCAAGGTGCAGGCCGATGCGGGCGAGCTGTACGACTTCATCATCGACCGCTTGAAGGGCTACTACGCCGACAAGGGCGTGCCGGCCACCCACTTCAACGCCGTCGCCGAACTGAAGCCGGCCTCGCTGTACGACTTCGACCGCCGCATCGATGCCATCGGCACCTTTGCCCAGCTGCCGGAAGCCGAAGCGCTGGCCGCCGCCAACAAGCGCATCCGCAACATCCTGCGCAAGGCCGACGGCACCATCCCGGGCAGCATCGATCCGTCGCTGCTGCGTGAACCGGCCGAGAGCGAGCTGGCCGAAGCGGTGACCGCCGCCATCGACGACACCGGTGTGGCACTGGCACACAAGGACTATGTGGCCGTGCTCGGCCGCCTGGCCCGCCTGCGCCCGCAGGTGGATGCGTTCTTCGACGCGGTGATGGTCAATGCCGAGGATCCGGCGCTGCGTGGCAACCGGCTGGCGCTGCTGCGCACGCTGGGTGACCGCCTCGGCAGCGTGGCTGCGATCGAGCACCTGTCCAACTGAGGCATGGATGCCGGCGCCTCCTGGCAGTCCGCACAGGCCGCTCTGGCCCGGCGTGACATACCGGAGGCGCAGCGGCAGCTGCGCGCCGTGGTGGATCAGCAACCCGCGCACGCCTATGCGCGGGTGATGCTGGCCGGCACCGTCCTGGCACAGGGGCGGCTGCGCGAGGCCGTGCAGCAACTGCAGCAGGCCGCCAGCCTGGATTATCGCGACCCGGCGCTGCTGCTGCGCGTCGCCCAGGCCTTGCTGCGTGTTGGCGACAGCGAGGGCGTGGCGCGGTTGATGCGCAACGCCTGCGTGGCCCGCTGCAACGACAGCCCGACGCTGGCGGCCCTGGCCCACGTGCTGCAATCACTCGGGCTGCATGCCGATGCCCTGCAATTGATGCAGCGTGCGGCGGCGGTGGGATTCGACAGTCCCGATTTCCACTACTTCCTTGGCGTGCAGCTGCAGTTCAACGGTGAGCTGGACGCGGCCGAGCAGGCACTCACGCGCTGCCTGCTGTTGAACCCCGCCCACGGCCGCGCCGCGCTGACACGTGCACGCCTGCGCCGCTGGCGTGCAGACGACAACCATGTCGATGGCCTGCGCAGGCAGCTGCAAACAACGGCAACGGACAGCGAGGACACCGCCGCGCTGTGGTTCGCGCTGTACAAGGAGCTGGAAGACCTGGGTGATTTTCCTGCGGCATGGGATGCGCTGCGGCAAGGCAATACCGCGATGTGGCGGCGCCTGCGCCACGATCACCTGGCCGATCATGCGCAACATGAGGCGATGGCGCGGCTGGCGGCAGCGGGCACGTTCGCGCCAATCGAATCTGCGGATGAGGAAGAGGGTGCACAGCCCATCTTCATCATCGGCATGCCGCGTTCGGGCACCACGGTGCTTGAGCGCATGCTCGGCAATCATTCGCAGGTAGCGTCTGCCGGCGAGCTTGGCGATTTTGCCCAGCAATTACGCCTGGCCGCCGACCAGGCCGGGCGCGCGCTGCTTGACCCGGCCTTGCTGCAGGCGCTGCCAACGCTGGATTACGCGGCCGTCGGCAACGGTTATCTGCGGCAGACGCGCTGGCGCCTGGATGGGCAGCGCCGTTTCATCGACAAGCTGCCACCGAATTACCTGCTGGCAGGCCCGATCGCGCGCGCGTTGCCGCAGGCGGTGATCGTCTACGTCAGGCGCGATCCCATGGCGGTGTGTTTCTCCAACTACCGCGCCATGTTCGGCGACTCCTATGCTTACAGCTATGAGCTTGACGCCCTGGCTGCGCACCATGCAGCGCATACGCAGCTGATGCAGGCCTGGCAGCAGCATCTGCCAGGGCGGGTGCTGGAGATCGACTACGAAGCGATGGTGCGCGACCCTGATGCAGCGCTGGTACAGGTGCTGCAGCGCTGCGGACTGGCGCCGGAAAGTGGCGGCAGTGACCTGACCCGCAATGCGGCCGCGACTGCCACCCTGAGCAGCGTGCAGGTGCGCGAGCCGGTGCACGCACGCAATATCGACGAATGGCAACGCTATGCCAGCGAGCTCGCGCCGCTGCGCGAGCGCTTGCAGAAGGGTAGATAGCACAGGAGCGGCCGTGGCCGCTCCTGTTCATTGCTGCTGCATCGTGTTTACTGGCTGCGGCCAAAGCGCCAGTTCATCTCCAGCATGTACGAGCGGCCATAGCCGTTGTAGTTGAAGATGTTGTAGTACGGATACGTGGTGTAGGTGCGGTCACGCGGCGGCCGTTCACCGGTGAGGTTGTTGGCGGTCAGGCTCAACGAGACATCATCGGTTACCGCATAGTCCACGGTCAGGTTGAAGGTGGTCCAGGCCTTGACCTTGCCTGCGTCATCGGCGGCATAGCCGTCGGTGGTGTCCTGGGCGGCGAAGTTGGGCGTGCGGCCATAACGGATGCCATACAACGTCGTTGTCCAGTCGCCCATCTGCCAGCCCAGGGTGCCGCTGAAGATGTTCTTGAACTCCGAGGAGTAGTAAGGATTGCGCAGCAGGTCGATCACCGGGTCCTCCGGATACTGCTGGCTCTCATGCTTGAGGGTGACGTTGTAGCGCGCGCCCAGCATGAAGCTGCCCCAGCTGTCGGTAGCCCAGCGGTAGTCCAGGTTGGCGGTGACGCCGCTGACATCCTCCTTGGCGACGTTGATCGGGTTGACCGCCACGGTGTTGAGCTGGTTGGGCTGCGGTGCGTTCGCGCCGGCACGGCCGATGCGTTGCAGGGCGTCGACGCAGGTCGGGGAGTTGGCATCCAGCTGGCCCTGGCGGCATGCCGACTCATTGCGCAACAGCAGGTCCAGGTCGAGGTCGGCGACCTTGTTGTCGATCTTGATCCGGTAGTAGTCGGCGCTGACCGTGAAGCTGCTGTTGGGCGACCAGACCACGCCGCCGCCCCAGGACTTGGCGGTGATCGACTTCAGGTCACCGTTGCCGGAGCGGGAGCCGCGGACCTGCTCATCGTTGAGCGTGCACTGGGCAATCGGAACGCCGGGTTGCTCGGTGGCACAGCGGTAGTAGTCAGGCACGAAGGTGTAGAAGCCGCTGTCGCCGGCAAATACATAGGACATGTCCGGCGATTTGAACGCGGTGGCGTAGTTGCCGCGGAACAGCAGCGAGTCGATCGGCCGGTACTCCAGTGCCGCCTTCCAGGTGGCGCGGGAGTCGCTGCCGCCGCCATCGTTCTTGTAGTCGTCATAGCGCCCGGACAGGCTGGCGGTGAGCTTGCTGAAGATCGGCACGCGCAGTTCCACCGCCGCCGCCCAGTTGTCGCGCTTGCCCTTGCCCTGGGTGCCGCTCAGGCCCCAGAACTGGTCGGTGACCACACGCGTGTCTGTCGGGTTGCTCCACGATTGCTGGCCGGCCTGCAGCACGCCGGCGAAGCCGACGTCACCGGCGGGCAGGGTAAACAGCGAGGTGTTGGTGAACTGCAGGTTGACGTTCTGCGTCCAGGTCTTGGACTTGGTGCGGATCTCACCCTGGAAGCTGCGGTACTGCTCCGGGGTCAGCGCCTGGTAGAAGCCGGCATCGTTCGGCTCGTAGATCGGATAGCCGTAGTAGTCGCCCAACTGCGGCCCGAGGAAATGCTCGCGGAAGAAGTCTTCCATCTTGTCCTTCAACGGCCACCACTGGCGGCTGTCGATGTGGTATTCGGAGCGCGCGTAGTAGGCGTTGTAGTCCCAGTTCGACTGGCCCAGCGCGCCCTTGATGCCGATGGCGACGTTGTAGGAATCGGCGGTCTGGCGCTCGTTGTTGAAGTCGACGTCACCGGTCTCCTCCGGCGAGAAGATGCGCTGGTAGCTCTCAAGGTCGCCGGTGAGGTTGTTGAAGATATAACCGCTGGTATCCAGCGATGGCTGCCAGAAACGCGAGCCGGAGTTGCTCTCGTTCTTGGTGCGGTTCATCAGCAGCGTGGCATAGATGTCGGTGCTGTCGTTGAGCGCGTAATTGAGGTTGGCGTAGCCTGACGCGCTGCGCTCCTTGTTGAGGATCGTCGAATAACCCGGTTCATAGCGGCTGCCGCAGTAGTTGCCGCGACCAGGGCGGGTGTCGTAGAAGGTCGTACCCCCGAACAGGCCAGCCAGCGGTGCGCAGGCTGCGGCGCCGGGGTCGATGTAGGCGCCGCTGCTGCTGTTGTGCACGAAGGTGCGGCTGCCATAGCGCGCGGCGACGTCGGGGTTGTCGTTGGTGGAGTCGAAGTCCTTGCGGTTGAAGCCGTAGATCGGGTCCTGGTTGCTCAGCTGCAGGCCGGCAGTCAGGTCAAGCTTGTCCCAGCTGTGGCCGCTGGTCAGCTGGAAGCGCTGGTTGCCGCCACCGCCGCCGTCGTAGCTGCCCATGCGGAAGCTCAGCTCGGTGCCATCCAGCCGCTTCTTGAGGATGATGTTGACCACGCCGGCGATCGCGCTGGAGCCGTAGATCGAGGACTGGTTGCCCGGCGCGATGTCGATGCGTTCGACCATGGCGGTGGGGACGCTGGCCAGGTCGACGAAGTTGCTCTGGCCGTTGTAAAGCAAGGGGTAATCGGCCATCGGCCTGCCGTCGATCAGCACCAGGGTGAAGCCCGGGTCCAGGCCGAGCAGGCTGATGGGTTTGGCCGCCGAGGTGAAACCGCCGGAGAACTGGCTGTCCTGTACCGCACCGGTCGCCAGTGGCTGCGAACGCAGGACCTCGTAGACATCCTTGAAGCCCTGCTTCTGGATGTCCTGGGCGGTGATCGAGGTGATGGGCGTGGCCGTCTCGACCTGCACCTGCGGAATCAGCGAGCCGGTGACGGTGATCTTGTCGAGGGTCTCAACATTCCTTTTGTCCGCATCGGTCTGGGTCTGGGCGAAGGAAAGGGACGAATACGCGGCAATGGCGGTGCACACGGCCGCGCTGAGGAGTTGTCGTTTCATCATGGGTACCTGGACTTGTGGAAATGCCTGGGGCCCAGTCAACCGGCTGCTCCTTCATGGAGCACGTAACCCGGGACAGCATCACCACGTGTTCTAGGAACCGGAGCGGCTGGGTGTTTCACGATAATTTAACCGTACCCGTCAATATGGCGTGATGGTCCGTACAGCGTGGTGGAGGCGGGTGAATCGAATGTAGTGCCGAGCCATGCCCGGCCGGGGCATTCCCGCTACGGCCTCTGCCGAGCATGGCTCGGCACTACACGGGCCACCCCCGCCGCGTGGATCAGCAGTGCCGCAGGCAGCTTCATGACAGCCGTGTGATTTTGCCGGTCATGTTCGGACCGGTATGCTGACGCGCATGCAGCTATCTCGAATCACCCCGCTCCTTCTGTTCCTGGCGTCGCTGGCAGCAGTTCCCCTTGCCCATGCCCGCGGCACCATCGAAAAGGTCCAGATCAAGGGCCTGGACAAGGGTGATGACGCCGAAATCATCGAGAACATCGAGGTGTCGCTGTCGGTCTACGACGCGATCGGCAAGGTGCAGGGCGAATCCCGGCTGGAGTACCTGCTGTCGCAGGCCGAGCGGCAGACCCGTACTGCGCTGGAACCGTTCGGCTTCTACAACCCGAAGATCACCGTGGAAGCGCCGCGCACCGGCGATACCCTGCAGGTATTGATCCAGGTCGACAAGGGCGAGCAGGTCAAGGTCCGCACCCAGGAGCTGGCCATCACCGGCCCGGCCTCACGCGACAAGTACCTGCAGGAAGACATCGAGGCCTTCCACCCCAAGACCGGCGAGGCCTTCGACTCGGTCAGCTACGAGGCCAGCAAGATCACCATCACCCGGCGCCTGGCCGAGCGTGGCTACTTCGATGCCGACTTCACCCAGCGCAAGGTGGAAGTGACCCGCGCCGAGAATGCCGCCGACATCTTCCTCACCTGGGACAGCGGCCGCCGCTACAACATGGGGCCGATTACCTTCGAACAGGATTATTTCCGTCCGGGCCTGTTCGAGCCGTTGGTGTATTGGGAACAGGGCAGCTACTGGCACGAAGGCAAGCTTGACCGCCTGCGCGAGTCGCTGACCAAGCTCGATTACTTCAGCGTCATCGACATCCAGCCGCATCCGGAACAGGCCGATGACAACGGCGAGGTCCCGGTCAACGTCAAGTTGACCCGCGCCAAGCGCACCATCTACACCGCCGGTCTGAGCTATGGCAGCGAGAGTGGCCCCGGTGTGCGCGGCGGCGTCGAACGCCGTTACGTCAACCGCCGTGGCCACAAGCTCACCACCCAGCTGGACTATGCGCAGAAGCGCAAGAGCTTCATCACCAGTTACCGCGTCCCCGGCTTCCGCTGGCTGGATGGCTGGTACAGCTATGCGGTCAGTGCCTATGACGAGCAGACCGATTACATCGACCTGCGCAACGTCAAGCTGATCGCCAGCCGCAGCGGTGAAATCAACGAGCACTGGACTGCCATCGTCTCGATGAACGCCCTGCGCGAGCGTTGGCGCTACAGCTCCGGCGACCAGTTCAACGCGGCGGTCTACAACTATTCGACCCTGGTCTATCCGCAGCTCACCGCCGACTACGTGGACGTCGACGACAAGAGCTTTCCGCGCCGTGGCCTGAGTGGCAACGCCACCCTGCGCGGGGGCATCGAAGGGGCCGGCTCGGATACCAGTTTCGTCCAGGCCGATGCCACCGTGCGCTGGTACATTCCGGTCGGGGATGCGGACCGGCTGATCCTGCGTGGGCAGGCCGGCACAACCTGGACCAGTGATCTGGTATCGATGCCACCGAGCCTGCGCTATTTCGCCGGTGGCGACCGCTCCATCCGCGGCTATGCCTACCGTGAAGTCGGTCCGCGTACGCCGGCACCGGACAAGTTCGCGCTGGGCGCGAAGAACCTGGTGGTCGGTTCGGCCGAGTACGAACATTATTTCGGTGGTGGCCCCTGGGGCGGCGCGGTCTTCGTCGACACCGGCAGCGCCTTCGACAACACCATCGACCTGCATACCGGCGTCGGCATCGGCCTGCGCTGGAAATCGCCGGTGGGCCCGGTGCGCATCGATATCGCACACGGCTTGAACAGCCCCGATTCGCAGTTCCAGCTCTACCTCAACATCGGAGCTGACCTATGAGCCGTCGGCCTGACGAGGTGAGCCCGGAAGAGCGCGAGGCGCGCATCGCCGAGCTGCGTGCCCGGCGCAAGGCGCGGCTGCGCACGCTGGCGGTGCGCAGCGGCATCACCATCACCGTACTGGTGCTGCTGGGCCTGTTCGCGCTGTACTGGCTGCTGCAGACCGTTGCCGGCCGCGAGGTATTGCTGGCACAGGTGGTGGCGCGGCTGCCGGCCGGCTCTTCACTGACCTGGAGCAAGGCCGAGGGCCCGCTGGCCGGGCCGCTGATCCTGCACGACCTGGATTTCCGCTACAACGAGCTGCACTTCACCGCCGCGCAGGCCTATCTGGATCCGGATATCCGCCCGCTGCTGGGCCGCAAGCTGCGCCTGGATGCGCTGCGCATCAGCGATGCCACGCTGGAGCTGGGGCCGTCGGAAGACAAGCCCTTCGAACTGCCGCGCTGGCCCGACGTGTTGCCGGCCATCGAGCTGCCGTTGGCCTTGCAGGCCGACACCATCGTTGTCGATGGCCTGCGCATCACCCAACTGCAGCAACCCATCATCGACATCACCCGTATCCGCGGTGGGCTTGAAGCAGCCGATGGCGAGTTCAGCGCCAGCCAGCTCAAGGTCAACAGCAACCTGGGTGATTTCCGCATCGACGGCCACTACCTGCCGCGCGAAGACTATGCGACCGATTTGACCGTGCGCGCGCTGATGCCGCCGCGCCCGGGGCAGCCGGCCGCGCGCCTGGGCCTGGTCGCGCGCGGTGACCTGGCGCACATGGAAGTGGCGCTGGCCGGCTATGCGCCCAAGCCGCTGCATGCCAGCCTCATCCTGGACGGCCGCACCGATCCGGTCTGGAACGTGGCCGCGCGCAGCGAGCAGTTGGACATCGGCCAGCTGGTGCCCGCGCAGTTCCTGGCCGAGGCACCGGCACCGCTGGCCCTGGATTTCACCGCGCGTGGGCGCGGCGGCCAGGCGCAGCTGCAGGGCCGTGTGCGCCAGGGTGAGAATGAGCTGGTGCTGGCGCCGTCCAACGTCGCCATCGAGAACCAGGTGCTGACGGTTGCACCGCTGGTTGCCGAAGCCTTCGGTGGCAGCGTGCGCCTGCAGGGCACGGCCGATTTCAGCGATGCACAGAATCCGGGCTTCCGCTTTGCGGTGGTGGCCAACCAGCTGACCTACACGCCCGAACCCGACCCGACCCAGCCTGACAGCACACCAGTGCTGCTGCACCTGAAGGAAGCGCGTCTGGGCGTGGCCGGCAACCTGAAGAACTGGGCGGCGGTTGGCAAGGCGGAGGTGGCGCGTGAGGCGCAGGACGCCAATCTCGATTTCGACGTGCGTGGCAACGACCAGCAGGCCCATATCGAACGGCTGAAGGCGACCACGCCCGGGGGGGCGCTGGAGCTGAAGGGCTCGGCGGCCTGGGCACCGACGCTGGCCTGGGATGTGGATGCAAGCCTGTCCAGGTTTGATCCCGGCTATTTCGCGCCGGGCTGGGAAGGCAATCTGTCCGGTTCGCTGGCCTCCAAGGGCAAGCAGCTGCCGGCCGTGGCGGGCAGCAGCGACATGCGCTTCGAGGCGACGCTGGACGTGCCGCAGATCAACGGCATGCTGCGCGGCCGCCGTGTCGATGCCCGCGCAAAGCTGGCACTGCAGGGCACCCAGGGCGAAGGCAATGTGCGGCTGGTGATGGGCGACAGCCAGATCGAGGCCAAGGGCAAGGTTGGTGATCGACTGGATGTGGATGCGCGGCTGCAACCGCTGCACCTGTCCGACCTGCTGCCCGGTGGCACCGGCAGCGTGGTCGGTACCCTGCAGCTGCGTGGCACCCCGAGCCAACCGGATATCACCGCCGACCTGCGCGGCAATGGCCTGCAATGGGACGACTGGAAGGCGCAGCAGATCAGCATCAACGGTCGCCTGCCATGGCAGGGCAGCAACGGCGCGTTGCAGGTCCATGCCAGCGCGGTCGAGGTCGGCATGCTGCTGGATCAGGTCAACATCAATGCACGCGGCAGCGTGCAGAACCTGCAGCTGGACGCCGACACCCGCAATGAACTGGGCGCGCTGGCCTTCAGTGGCAGCGTGCGCCAACAGGGCCAGGCCTGGCGCGGCGAGCTGGCCTCGCTGCGGATTGCACCGGTCAAGGGCGCGCCATGGCAGCTGCGGCAGCCGGCTGCCTTCAGTGCGCAGGGCAGCAACTTCACCCTGTCCGATGCCTGCCTGGGCTCGGACACCGGTGGCGCGCTGTGCCTTGCCGCCAACTGGCCGCGCGAAGGCCTGCAGTTGCGTGGCGATGCCCTGCCACTGGCGCTTGTGCAGCCGTGGCTGCCGCCCAACGAAGGTCGCCGCATGTACCTGCGCGGTGAGCTGACCTTGGACGGCAACATCCGCCCGCGTGGCAATGCCTGGGAAGGCGGCTTCAAGGTAGCCTCGGCCGAAGGCGGCATCCGTCTGGGCGACAACGCCCGTGGCGAGCTGGTGCGTTACGACAACTTCTCGTTGAACGTCGACATGCTGCCCAACAGCATCAAGGGCTACCTCGGTGTCGGCTTCAAGGGCGATGGCTTCATCGATGCCAAGGTGCAGACCGGCTGGGAGCCCAATGCGGCACTCACCGGCGAGCTGTACATGAACATCGCGCGGTTGTACTGGCTGGAGTTGTTCTCGCCGGACCTGGTGCGCCCGCAAGGCCTGATCGAGGGCCACGTCAGCCTGCGTGGCACGCGCTCGCAGCCAAGCCTGGGTGGCGAGGCCAAGCTCAGCAACTTTACCGGCGAATTCCCGGCATTGGGCCTGACCCTGAGCGAAGGCAAGGGCAGCTTCATCGCCCAGCCCGATGGCTCGGCGCGCATCAGTGCGTCAACCAAGACCGGTGGTGAGGGCACCCTGCAGGTAGACGGCGGGCTGTCCTGGTTCGGCGATGCGCAGCCCTTGCAGCTGCATATCCACGGCGACAAGGTGCTGCTGGCCAACACCAGCGAACTGCGGGTGGTGGCCAACCCGGATCTGGACTTCACCCTGGCCGGTACCGCGATGGAACTGCGCGGCAGCGTGCATGTGCCCGAGGCGGACCTGGACCTGGAACGCCTGGATCGCGGCACTTCGGCGTCGGAAGACATCGTGGTGCTGGACCCGGTCGACCCGGAAGAAGGCCCGTCCTCACCGCTGGACATGGACCTGACCGTCAGCCTTGGCGACAAGGTCAAGATGAGCGGCTTCGGCCTCAAGGGCGCGCTGACCGGCAGGATGCAGGTGCGGGCACGTCCGGGCCGCGAGATGACCGCCAACGGCGGCCTGGAAGTCAGCGGCCGCTACAAGGCGTACGGCCAGGACCTGACCATCACCGATGGCCAGCTGCTGTGGAATTACGGTGTGGTGTCCGACCCGCGTATCAATATCAAGGCGCAGCGCTCGATTGGTGATGTCACCGCCGGCATCCATGTCACCGGGCGCGCCCAGCAGCCACGGGTGGACGTATGGTCGGAGCCGGCGATGTCGCAATCCGAATCGCTCGCCTACCTGGTGTTGGGGCGCAGCCTGAGCATGGCCAGCAGCGACCAGGCACAGCAGGTCAACGCCGCCTCGGCGGCCTTGTCGGCCGGCACTGGCCTGCTCGCCGCGCAGGTCGGGGCCAAGCTGGGGCTGGACGATGCCGGCGTCAGCCAATCGCGCGCGCTGGGCGGCTCGGTGATCGGCGTGGGCAAATACATCACGCCCAAGCTCTACATCGGCTACGGCGTGTCGCTGGTCGGCAGCGGCTCGGTGCTGACCCTGAAGTACCTGCTGCGGCGCGGCTTCGACATCGAAGTGGAGTCGTCCACCGTCGAAAACCGTGGCTCGGTGAACTGGCGCAAGGAGCGCTGAGGGATGCTGCAGATGGCACGATTGTGGGAGCGGCGTGAGCCGCGAAGCCACAGCTCCATCCGCAGCCAATAGCGCATTGGCCACGTCGAAGATCAGCGCTGTCGCGAGTTCATGCAGCGCTGGCTTCGCGGCTCACGCCGCTCCCACAAGCGTCGGCGATATTGCGTGACTGCTGGCGGTTGCCGCTGTTGGCGGGGGCCGCTACTGTCGGCGGCTGTTCTGTAATCCGCTGGAGTTCCGATGACGCGCAAACCGCTTACCGCCGCGCTGGCGCTGGGCATGAGCCTGGCTGCTGCCGCCCACGCCAACGAGGGCATGTGGATGCCCACGCAGTTGCCGGAGCTGGCCAGAACGTTGAAGGAAGCCGGCTTCAAGGGTGACCCGAAGCAACTGGCCGATGTCACCGCGCCACCGCTCAGTGCAGTGGTGCGGGTGGGCGGTGGTACTGGTTCGTTCGTCTCCGACGAAGGCCTGCTGCTGACCAACCACCACGTGGCCTATGGCGTCATCCAGTACAACGCCAGCAAGGAGCACAACTATATCGACGACGGCTTCATCGCCCAGGGCCGCGACGACGAACGCGCCGCCAACCCGGATTACCGGGTGCTGGTGACGGTGGGCTTCGACAAGGTCACCGATGACGTCCTCAAGGACGCCCGCGGCAAGACCGGGCGTGCGTATTACGACGCGGTGGAAAGCGCGCGCAAGCGCATCGTCGCCGACTGCGAGGCCGAGGGCGGCGTGCGCTGCTCGGTGGCCAACATGTACTACGGCAGCGATTTCTACCGCATCCGCCAGCTGGAGCTGACCGACATCCGTCTGGTCTATGCACCGCCGCGCGCCATCGGCAACTACGGCGATGAGATCGACAACTTCATGTGGCCGCGCCACACCGGTGATTTCACCCTGCTGCGCGCCTACGTCGGCAAGGATGGCAAGCCGGCCCCGTACAGCAAGGACAACGTGCCCTACCACCCGCCGGCACACCTGAAGATGTCGCTGGATGGCCCCAAGGAAGGTGACTACGCGATGCTGGCCGGCTACCCGGGTACCACGTATCGCCTGCGCACCGCCGACGAGTTCGCCAGCCAGATCGACACCGTGCTGCCGCGCCGGGTCGAGGTGTTCCAGCAGCTGATCGACGTGATCGAGGCGCAGGGCAAGGGCAATGCCGATGCGCGCACCCGCTATGCCTCGCAGCTGCAGTCGCTGAAGAACAACCGCAAGCGCGCCGCCGGTGAACTGGAAGGCCTGCTGCGCAGCGACGCCAAGAGCCAGCGCGCACAGGATGAGCAGGCGATGCTGGCCAATGCCGACGGCAAGTACAAGGCCGATATCGATGCCTTGTTTGCCTCGTTGGCCGAGGGCCGTGAAGCCGGCAGCAGCGAGTTCCTGGTGGGATTGATGTCCAGCCAGACCCAGCTGCTGCGCTCGGCCTTGCTGCTGGAGCGCCTGCGCGTGGAATCGCTCAAGCCCGATG
>Ga0308158_10002375_pt1 | contig 17942 bp, 15 predicted proteins | sample PhyBR2_FD_201038 | JGI IMG/M metagenome (GOLD analysis project Ga0308158, IMG submission 201038) | Phyllosphere microbial communities from UC Gill Tract Community Farm, Albany, California, United States - DLSLB.R2 | ecosystem: Host-associated > Plants > Phyllosphere > Unclassified | place: USA...
CATGACGCGGGAGATCCGATCGCCGCGCAATGGCTGTTCTGCCCCATGCTCGACGACCGCACGGCCGCTGACCGTTCGCTCGACGCAGTCGACCACTTCGTCTGGAACAACCGCTCCAACCTGGTCGGCTGGTCGTCGTACCTCGGGAGCGCGATGGGCGGCGACGAGTTGCCCCCCTATGCGGCAGCGTCGCGCCGCGGCGATCTGTCCGGCCTGCCTACGACGTGGATCTACACCTCCGACATCGAGCTCTTCCGCGACGAGGATCTCGAGTATGCGCGACGACTGACCGATGCCGGAGTCGATGTCACCCTCGAGATCGTCAAAGGCGCACCACACGGTTTCGAAGCATGGGCGCCCAAAGAAGCGATGAGCAAAGAGCTGCTGAACGGAGCGCGCGACTGGCTTGACGCCCAGTTGTCGCGCTGACAAGCTGGCTCCGATTCACCTACGTGCCTACTCGTGCACCGGCGGCCTGACGGAGCCTGGCTGAAACTCAGCTGATCAGGTCTTTTTATTGCGGAGACGAGGGGATTTGAACCCCTGGAACCCGTGAGGGTTCTCCACCTTAGCAGGGTGGTGCACTAGGCCGGACTATGCGACGTCTCCAGGCATCCTGGCTCTGCGGCTCGGATGCACTCTGCAAGTGTAACGGTTCTCGGGGGCGGTCACGAATCGGATGCCGAGGAGGTTCGCGGCCCGCGCCGCATCCGCCGTTCTGTCGGGAGATTTCGCATGTGTCGGGGGAAATCGGGGCGGATGCCGGAGTGTCGAGGCCGCGCTCCCGACGAAGTGGCCGCGTAGGGAGTTTCGTCTCGCTCCGCTCGCTCAACGAACGGAGAGCGTGGGGCGTTTCGTCTCGCTTCGCTCGCTCAACGAACGGAGAGGATGGGGCGTTTCGTCTCGTCGCTGCGCTCCTCGCTCAACGGCCGGGGGTCGAGGGGCCCGAGGACTCCCGCACCACGAGCTCGGGCTGGAACCGCACCCGCCGGTCGTGCTCGACGCCGTCGAGCTCCTTGAGCAGCAGGTCGACGCCGGTCCAGCCGAGCAGCCGAGCGGGCTGGCGCACCGAGCTCAGCGGCACGACCGTGGCCGAGGCGAAGTCGATGTCGTCGTAGCCGACCATCGCGATGTCCTCCGGCACGCGCACGGCGCCGCCGAAGCTGAACGCCTGCAGCAGACCGACGGCGAGCAGATCATTCGCGGCGAACACCGCGTCAGGGCGCGAAGAGGACGGCCGCGAGACCAACGACTCCCCCGCGGCGCGACCCTGCAGCACCGTGAGCGACGGCTGCTCGATCACCTCGAGCTCCGCGCCGGGGCACGACGCGACGGCGGCCTCCGCGCCCGCGAGACGATCCGCGACCTGCTGCACCGACCGCGGCCCGCACACGTAGGCGACGCGGCGACGGCCCGAGGCGAGCAGGTGCTCCACCGCCAGCCGGCCGCCTTCGACATCGTCGACGGAGACCGAGGGCAGCACGCCCTGGCCGACCTCCCGGTCGACGAGGATCACCGGCATCCCGCCAGAGGCGAAACGGTGCACGGCGGTGAGGTCGTCGGATGCCGGGGTCAGCAGCACCCCGTTCACCCGCTGCTCCTGGAACAGCTCGAGATGCGCCTCCTGACGCTCGTCCTGCTCGTCGCTGTTGCCGAGCAGCACCGTCATGCCGGCATCCGCGGCCCTGTCCTCCGCCCCTCGCGCGACCTCTGCGAAGAAGGGGTTGCCGATGTCGGGGACCACGAGGCCGATGCTGCGACTGCGGCCTGCGCGCAGCTGCCGAGCGGCGTCGTTGCGCACGAAACCGAGTTCCTGGATGACGCGCTGCACGCGTTCGGCCGTGCGCGCGGAGACCCGTTCGGGCTGATTCAGCACGTTCGACACGGTGCCGACGGAGACGCCTGCCGCAGCTGCGACGTCCTTCACCCCAACTGCCATTGCCACCCTCTGTTTCGAAATCGCCCCAATACTCTCACTGAACGGGGACTTCTAGCGGGTGCGACGCTCGGGGATGCGGCGCTCGGGCACCGCGATCACGGCGAGCGCGGCGCAGCCGAGACCCGCGATGAGCAGCGGTGCGAGCATCCACGTGACCACCCCTGCGAACACCGCGGTGGCCGCGAGATAGAGGGTGCCGACGACGTCGGCGAACGCGATCTGCGGCACGGCGCGGATAGCCGCCCGCCATCCGATCTCCGGCTCCCACTCCCCTGCGGCGATCAGCAGCGCGACGGCCACGACGAGCAGGCCCGCCCAGCCGACGACGCCGATGACCTGCCCACCGGGCAGCGCACCGGTGCCCGCGAGCAGGATGTCGATCGTGAGCACGGTCGCGATCAGCGCCACCGGCACACCCACGGCGAGCGACCGAAGCAGCCCCGCCCGCACGTCGGCCCAGAAGAAGGTCGCACGCGAATCCTCGGCGGCCACGAACCGGCGCAGGTGGCGGATGCCGGCCGCCAGCGCGATCGGCAGGGTGACCACGGGCAGCGCCACGAGCGTCATCATCAACCCGACCGTGAGCACCTCGCCGAACAGGCCGAACTTCGCGGTCGCGCCGGGGTTCGGTCCTGGCTCTGCGCCGGCACGCGTGGGACCGGCTCCGGAACGGGCGTCGCGGACCGCCGCGCGCTCGGCCCGGCGCTCCCCGCTGAAGATCGACATCGTCAGCCCTTCAGACCCTGCGTGGCGACGCCGTCGACGAGGAAGCGCTGGAAGACGATGAAGAACAGCAGCACCGGGATCAGAGCCACGAACGAGGCGGTGACGGTCGCGCCGTAGTCTGCGCCTCCGGAGGATGCGTCGTTGTACAGCCGCAGCGCGATCGGCAGCGGGTAGTTGTCGGGGCTCGTCAGATAGAGCAGCGGGCCGAGGAAGTCGTTCCACTCCCAGATGAACGCGAAGATCGCGCAGGTGATCAGGGCGGGCCGAATCAGGGGCAGGATGATCGACCAGAAGATGCGCAGGTGGCCGGCGCCGTCGATGCGCGCGGCCTCGTCCATGTCGCGGGGCATCTGGCGGATGAACTGCACGAGCAGGAACACGAAGAAGGCGCTGGTCGCGAGGAACTTCGGCAGGATCAGCGGGATGAAGGTGTCGATCCAGCCGAGCTTGTTGAAGAGGATGTACTGCGGGATGATCACAACGTGGAACGGCAGCAGCAGCGTGCCGATCATGGCGGCGAAGAAGATCCCGAGACCCTTGAACTGCACCCGGGCGAACGCGTAGGCCGCGAGCGCCGAGGAGAACACGGTGCCGACCACGGCGGCCACCGAGAGGATGAGCGAGTTCAGGAAGAACCGCCACATCGGCACTCCCGCGATCCCCTCCATCACCTTCGCATAGTTGTCGAAGGTCGGCGCGTTCGGGATCAGGCCCGGGTTCTGGCCGAACTCGGAGTTCGGCTTGAACGTCGACAGGAACAGCCACGCCAGCGGGTAGAGCACGAGAGCGGTGAGCGCGATGAGGCCGATGAACCAGATCACGGTCTGCCAGGTCTTGCGCGCCAGCCGCGGACGGGTGGAGCGAGCGGATGCCGTCACCACGGCTTCGGTAGCAGTCATCGGTCGTCTCCCGAGTAGTGCACCCAGGAGCGCTGGGTGCGGAACAGGATGAAGGCGATGATCGCGACGACGATGAGCAGCACCCACGCGATCGCGGCCGCGTAGCCCATCTGTCCGTCGGAGAATCCTCGCTTGTACAGGTACACGGTGATGAAGTTCGTCATGCCGGCGGGTCCGCCGGTGCCGTTCGAGATGACGTACGCCGAGGCGAACACCTGGAACGCGCCGATCAGGCCGAGCAGGAGGTTGAAGAACATCACGGGAGAGAGCATCGGGATGGTGACGGCCTGGAAGCGCCGCCAGGCGTTCGCGCCGTCCATCTCCGCCGCCTCGTAGAGCTCCTTGGGGATCTGCTTGAGGCCGGCGAGGAAGATCACCATGGTCGACCCGAACTGCCACACGTGCAGCAGGATCATCATCGGCAGGATCATGGCCGGGTTGCCGATCCAGCCGCCCAGGTCGATGCCGAAGATCTGCAGGCCCGAGTCGACGGGGCCTTCGGCGGAGAACATCGCCCGCCACACGATCGCGACGCTCACGGATCCGCCGATGAGCGAGGGCGCGTAGAACGCCGAGCGGAAGAATCCAGAGCCCTTGTCGCGGTGGTTCAGCAGCATCGCGACGCCGAGGGCCGCGGCGAGCGTGATGGGCGTGCCGACGAAGACGTAGACCAGGGTGATCTCGGAGGACTGGATGAAGTTCTGGTCCTTCGTGAACATCCGGATGTAGTTGTCCAGCCCGATCCACTTGGGCGGCTGGAAGATGTTGTACTTCGTGAACGACAGGTACAGGGAGTACACCATCGGCAGGGCGGTCAGGCCGAAGAACCCGACGAGCCACGGCGTGAGGAACGCGTAGCCTGCGGCGGTCTCCTTGCGATTGCGGGCGCGCTGCCCCGGTCGGGTGTACTCGTGCTCGGGGCGACGGCCGCTGCGCAGTTGCCGTGCGCGGCTCGACGGCTTCTCGGTGACGAGGGTTCTCGTCTCTGTCGTGCTCATGACGGCTCCTTCCGATGTGGGTGGGGTGGGGCCGGTGGGCCGGACGCTCGGTCCGGCCCACCGACGGGATCACTGGTTGAGGACGACGTCCATCTCGGCGAAGAACTGCTCGACGGCCTCGTCCACCGTGACCGTGCCGAAGTTCAGCTCGGTGCCGAGCACGCGGAACTTCTCCTCGAGGGTGCCGTAGCCGACGATCGGCACCGGCGGAGCGTCGCCGAGACGGTCGGCGATCGACTCCTCGTAGTCCTTGATCTGGGTGCTCAGCGGGTCGAGATCGGCGGCCTCGAGCGCGGTCGAGGAGGCGGGGATGCCGCGGTTCGTGCCGAAGATCTTGCCCGACTCGGGCGAGTTGATCAGGAAGTTCACGAGGGTCGCGGCGGCCTCGGGGTGCTTGGTGTTGGCCGAGATCGCGTGCAGCATCGAGGGCTTCAGATACAGATCCTTCGCGCCCTCCTTCGTGACGGGCGGCGCGACCAGGCCGAGTTCGGTGTAGCCCTCGCCGAGGTTGCCGAGGTAGCCGGCGCCGAAGTTGTCCCAGGTCAGTTCGCTCGCGGTCAGAGCGGTGTCGAACGCGCTCAGCGGGTTGACCTCCTCGACCTTCTGCTGCGGAACGCCGACGCCGTCGCGGACGTCCTGTCCTTCCTCCCAGAACTTCTTCAGTCGCTTCTCGTCGAAGCCGGCCGTGCCGTCTTCGTTGAAGAGGTTCTTGCCTTCGCTGCGCAGCTGCAGCTCGAAGTTCTGGATGCGGCCGGTGTAGTCGCCGCCGCCGTAGAACGCGCCGCCTGCGGCGTCGGTGACCTCGCCCATCCAGTCGGTGTAGTCGGCCCAGGTGCCGCCGGCGAACTCGTCGACGCCCGCCTGCCCGAGCAGCACCGGGTTGGTGTACATGCCCCAGGCGTTGGTCGAGGTCGGGATCGCGTAGGTGGTGTCGTCGACGACGCCGATCTTGAGGATCTTGTCGTCGAGCGGCTTCGTCTCGATGATGTTGCCGAGATACGGGTCGAGGTCGAGCAGCAGCCCGTTCTCGGAGTACTGGCGGAGGTACGAGTAGTCGAACTGCATGACGTCGGGCAGACCGCCGCCGGCCGCTTCCGTCTGACGCTTCTCCCAGAACTCGGGGAACGTGAGGAACGTGGAGTTGACCGTGATGTTCGGGTACTCCTCGTTGAACGCGTCGATCGCCTGGTTGTACAGGTCGGCGCGGACGTCGTTGCCCCAGAACGCGAGGTTCAGGGTGACCTTCTCGTCGGGGTTGAAGGTGGGGCTGGAATCCTCGGGCGCCGTGCCACCGGCGCATCCGGCGAGCACGAGTGCTGCGCCGGTCGCGACAGCCGCTGCGGCTGCCAGACGCTTCTTGCTGAACATCGTTGTCCTCTCTGAACGTCCTCGTCCGGCTGAGCCGCGGAACGTCGCTGTCCGTGTGTGTGCTGGGCGTCGTTTCCGGTGCGGGGAAAACGCTTACCTGCAAGCTAATCCAAATTGAAACGTTTCGCAAGCCCGAATTCGGATTGCGTTTACAACGTTTTCCTACAGCCTAGGATGCCGCTACCGCTGACTTCTCGTCCATGACGAGCCATGGAATCAGCGGATGCCGTTCCATGGAATCAGCGGATGCCGTTCTGCGCCAGATGCAGCGTCGCATAGCGCCCGCCGGCCGCGAGCAGGTCGTCGTGCGTCCCCTGCTCGACCACGTGTCCGCGCTCGAGGACGACGATGCGATCGGCCTGCCTCACGGTCGACAGCCTGTGCGCGACGATCAGAGTCGTGCGCCCACGCATGAGCCGTTCGAGCGCTTCCTTCACCAGCGCCTCCGACTCGGGGTCGAGCGCGCTCGTCGCCTCGTCGAGCAGGAGGATTCTCGGGTCGCGAACGAGCGCGCGGGCGATCGCGAGGCGCTGGCGCTGTCCGCCCGACAGCCTGGCTCCGCGCTCGCCCACGATCGTGTCCCAGCCCTGCGGCTGATCGCGCACGAAGTCCCAGGCGTTGGCGTCACGGAGCGCTCGCTCCACCCGCTCCGGCGTCGCATCCGGCAGGCCGTAGGCGACGTTGTCGAAGACCGAGCCCTCGAACAGCACCGATTCCTGCGGCACGACCGAGATCGAGCGGCGCACCGTGCGCAGATCGAGCTCCTGCATGTCCTGCCCGTCGAGCAGGATCCGCCCGCTGGTCGGCCGCACGAAGCCGAGCACGAGGTTCAGCATGGTCGACTTGCCCGAGCCGGAGGACCCGACGAACGCCACCGTCTCGCCGGGAGCGATGCGCAGGTCGATCGCGTGCAGGGCGTCGTCCTCGGCATCCGCATAGCGATGCGAAGCCGCATCGAGCACGATCTCCCCGCGCACCTGCTCGGCCACGCGCTTTCCCGAGTTCTGCTCGACATCGGGCTCCTGCAGAACCTCGGCGATCGAGCGGATCGACTCGAGCCCGCGGGCTCCGACCGGAATGAGCATGAGCAGCTGGGTGAGACCGCCCGTGAGCAGCGCGAAGTACGACGACAGCATCACGACCTCGCCCGCCGTGATCGGCAGGAACCCGGTGATCGCGCAGATCGCGGCGAGTGCGAGGCAGGCCACGCCGAGCAGCTGCATCGCCACCCACGAGATCGACGCCACCCGGCCGTTCAGCACGTCGAGGTCGAGACCCGCGCGGCGAACGCCGTCGGCCCCGCCGGCGACGCGCGTGATCGCGGTCTCCTCGAGCCCGTGCGCACGGGTCACCGGGATCAGGGACGCCATCTCTCCGACCCTCGCCGACAGCGTCTCGATCTCGCGCCGGAAGACCTCGTTGCGGGCCCGCGAGCGATTGCGCAAGCCGTACCGGATCCCGATCGCGATCGGCACCGCGAGCGCGTACACGGGCAGGAACTGCGGCACCTTGATCGCCGTCATGGTGAGCGCGCCGAGCATGACCATGAGCGACGACAGCAGCGGGTGCGTGACCTGCTGCAGCATGAGCTCGACGTTCTCGACGTCGCGGACGACCTTCGTCTGCACGATCGACGAGCTCGTGCGGGTGTGATACCCGATCGACAGGCTCTGTAGCCGGGCGGTCAGGGCGTTGCGCAGATCGGCGCCGAGGTCGCGGACCACCGTCATGAAGTTGCGCGTGTAGATGATGTTGTTGGGGTAGTTCTGCAGCAGCAGCACCGCCGCGAGGGCGAACCACCAGAGCACGGCCGACAACTCGCCGTCCGACGCCACGACGTCGATGATCCCGGCGGTCACGACGGGCAGGAACCAGAGCGGGATCTCCTTCACGGCGAAAGCGGCGATCGCGAAGGTGAGCCGCCAGGGCCGGCGAGCGAGCAGGCGGAGGACGGAGCGGGTCGGATGCTGTCCATCCACGAGCGCGGCCGGGGAGGAAAGCGCTTTCTGTGGCATGCTCCTATCGTACGGAAAAGACCCACCAGGCAGAACCGCAGAAGGGCGCGATCTTGACCCCCACGGCAGACTCCCGCTTCACGATCGGCGAGACGGACTTCCTCCTCGACGGCGCACCGCACCGCATCATCTCGGGCGCCATGCACTACCCGCGCGTGCATCCCGAACTCTGGCGCGACCGCATCCGCAAGGCGCGGCTGATGGGACTCAACGCGATCGAGACCTACGTGGCCTGGAACGCACACGAACCCCTCAAGGGCGAGTGGCGCGAAGACGGCGACGTCGACCTCGGGCGATTCCTCGACATCATCGCGGAAGAGGGCATGCACGCGATCGTGCGGCCGGGGCCGTACATCTGCGCCGAGTGGCACAACGGCGGTCTGCCCACATGGCTCACCGCCGCCGCTTCGTCTCGGTCCGCTTCGCGGTCCTCGCTCAGCGACCGGATGGCGCTGCGCAGCAGCGATCCCGCCTACCTCGCCGAGGTCGCCGGATTCCTCGAGAAGGTCAACGCGATCATCGCACCACGGCAGATCGACCGCGGCGGCAGCGTGATCCTCGTGCAGATCGAGAACGAGTACGGCGCCTACGGATCCGACAAGGACTATCTAGAGGCGCTCGTCCGGCAGACCAGGGCCGCAGGGATCACCGTGCCCCTCACGCAGGTCGACCAGCCCATCCCCCACATGCTCGAGAACGGCGCGCACCCCGAGCTGCACAAGACCGGCTCCTTCGGCGGGCGCATCGACGAGCGCCTGGCGACCCTGCGCGAGCATCAGCCGACCGGCCCGCTCATGTGCATGGAGTTCTGGTGCGGCTGGTTCGACCACTGGGGCGAGAAGCACCACACGACGACTTTCGCTGACAGCGCCGCCGACCTCGACCGGCTGCTCGCGGCGGGAGCATCCGTCAACATCTACATGGTGCACGGTGGCACGAACTTCGGCCTGACGAACGGCGCGAACGACTCGGGCCGCTACCTGCCGCTCGTCACGAGCTACGACTACGACTCCCCCATCAGCGAGTCCGGCGAGCTGACCGCGAAGTTCCACGCCTTCCGCGAGGTGATCGCGAGGCACGCGCCGGTGCCCGAGCTTCCCGAGCTCGAGACGGAAGAGGCGCCTGTCCTCTCGGCGCCGTTCGAGGCGGTGGCCGATCCGCTGTCGTTCGCGAGGGTCGACCGCGGCGAGTTCGAGGTGCCGCCGACGCTGGACGAGCTCGGCTCCGACCTGGTGCTGGCCGAGTACACCACGGATGCGCCCGGCGCCGGCCTTCTCGAGGCCGAGGTGCGGGACTACGCCTGGGTCTCGCGCGACGGTGCGCAGGTCGGCATCCTGCAGCGCACGATCGGCGATCTCGCCCTGCCGGTGCCGGAGGGGACGCGGCTGTCGCTCCTCGTCGAGGAGACCGGCCGCGTCAACTACGACCAGAAGATCGGCGAGGCCAAGGGGCTGATCGGCCCGGCCCTGCTCGACGGCGTTCCGCTGCCGGGGCCGTGGCACGTGCGCACCATCGACGTCGCAGCGCTCGGACCGGCTGTGGCGGATGCCGCGGCCACCCCTTCGCTGATCGTGAACGGTCGTGTCACAGGACCCGTGGGCCTGCGCGTCTCGTTCGACCTCACGGAGCCCGCCGACCTGTTCCTCGACACGGCCGGCTGGGGCAAGGGCTTCGCCTGGGTGAACGGCTTCTTCCTCGGCCGCTTTTGGCGACGCGGCCCGCAGCACACGCTCTACGTGCCCGGCCCCGTGACTCTCGCCGGCCGCAACGAGGTCGTGATCGTCGAACTCGAGGGCGCGACGGATGCGACCGCGCGCTTCCTCGCGCGTCCCGACCTCGGGCACGAGGTGGAGTGACGGGCTCGGTCACCTCGCCCGTCCCGTCTGCATGCCGAGAATCCGTCCGCAGGCTCAGAACGGCGATCTCGGCCTGCCGTCGGAATCTGAGCCTGCGGACAGGACGGCGGACACCCGGCGCTCTGCCGACTCGCTCGCCTGAAACGTCTCAAAATCTTCTTGCCAACGCCACTCACGCCGTGCAAGGATCAACGCGGAACTCGCGGGAAAACGTATTCCGACGGTTCTGAGATCGTGTCCCCGTTCGTACGCGCCACGGGAACACCTACGGATGCCGCATCGACGCGGCATCCGGAATCGCCCCTTAGCCAGTGCTGTCCAAGGAGGAACCGTGGAACTCCCACGCTCTGTTCGAACCGCGCGCCGCCGCACCAGCGGCCTGCTCGCCACCGCCACGATCGCGGCCGTGATCGGCGCGATGCTGGCGGCGACGCCCGCAGCCGCTGCCCTCGCCCCGGCCGACGACGGGGCGTGGCGCTTCGACTTCGGCACCGCCGCGAGTCCCGTGGCCGAGGGCTACCAGCAGGTCACGACGACCTCGCTCTACACCGCTGAGACCGGCTGGGGCGTCACCGTCCCCGCCGGCGCGACGCTCTTCGACCGCGACCGCACGGGCAACCGCACTCCGGCGGACCCTGTGGCCGAGGACTTCGTCGCAGGCGTCGACTGGGGCTTCCTGCTCGACAGCGTCCCGGTCGGCGAGTACGACGTCACGGTGTCGATCGGCGACGCGCTCACCACCGCATCGAGCACGAACGCCACCGTCACCCTCGAGGGCGCGGCGCAGACGCGCATGACGACCACGAAGGGCGCGACCACCACGACGACGTTCCGCACGAAGGTCGAAGACGGACAGCTCACGGTCGGCTTCACCGGCAGCGGTCTCGGCGCCTACGTCAACGGCCTCGTCGTCGCGCCGGTCGTGCCCGCAGTGCCCTCCGACCTCGCCGTCGACAGGATCGCCTGGAACGGCGTCGACCTCAGCTGGAACACCGCAGACGGCGCCACGGCGTACCGCGTGCTGCGAGCTCCCGTCACCGGCGACGCGGTCGGCGAGTACACGCAGGTCGCCGCGGTGAAGTAGCGATCGCGCTGACGAAGCGGCCAGGTCCTCGCGGGCCCGGCCGCTTCGTGCGTCAGTTCGCCGCGAGGACGAGCGGATGCCGGCGCGAATCCCGCCGTTTCCCCCGACTACGTGCGGTCGAGTCAGCGCATCCGCGAGCGGACCAGGGCGCCGTACCCACGCATGAGCTGCGGAACCACCAGGTACACCGCGAGCGGCACGACGACCAGCGTCAGCACGAATGCGCGCAGAACCGGGTTCCACTCTCCCGAGAACGGCGCGATCGCGAACATGCCGAGGGTCACGAGCGGGAAGATCGCGAGCCACGTGATCACGGCCCTGACATGGATGGAGGGCGGTGCGGGAGCGACGGCGCTGCGGGCGGTCACGGTCTGAGCGGATTCCTGTGGCATGGCGGTGTCTCTGTTCTCTGGGGTGGTCGTGGCCGAAATCGCGGCGATGTCGAACGACAGAGCCGATCCGCTGCTGCGCGGCGGGCGGCTCGTGCCACCCGTACTATGCCAACGGCGCAGGCCCGATGGGAATTCCTGTTGCCGAAACAGGGATGACGTGCTCTCATGAGCGGATGAGCACATCGCAGCGGATCGAGACCGAGCTCAGCCAGATCGCGCCACGGCTGCGCCTAGCCCGACGGAAGAAGAACATCACCCTCGAGCAACTGGCCGGCACGACGGGGATCTCCAAGAGCACGCTGTCTCGACTCGAATCCGGTCAGCGCAGACCGAGCCTCGAGCTGCTCCTTCCCGTGGTGGCGGCGCTCGGCGTGCCGTTCGATCAGATCGTCGCGCCTCCTCGCGTGGAGGATCCGCGGGTGCCCCAGAAGGCGACGCGCGCCGACGGCCGCACCTTCACCCGGCTCTCCGCCACGAGCGGCGAACCCCAGGCGTTCAAGATCACGATCCCGCCGACTGAACGGGAGCCGGTCCTGCGCACCCACAGCGGGTACGAGTGGATCTACGTGCTCGACGGTCGGCTCCGCCTCGTGCTGGGAGAGCACGATCTCGTGATGGGCCCTGGCGAGGTGGCCGAGTTCGACACCAGGAACCCGCACTGGTTCGGTTCGACGGGCGCGGGGCCCGTCGAGATCCTCAGTCTGTTCGGCGCGCACGGCGAGCGGATGCATCTGCGCGCCCACCCGTCGTAGGCGACCTCTCGGTCGCCTCGCGCCTGAGGGTCAGCCGGCTCGTTCGGCGAGCAGACGCGCCGTGGCCGTCGCCATGTGCACGGCCATGGCGGATGCCGCCGCATCTCCGTCGCCCGCGGTGACACCCGCGAGCACGGCTTCGTGCTCGGCGGTCGCGAGCTGTGCGTGCTCGCGGTCGTGCACGGCGCGATCGGCGTAGACCTGGAGCAGCGAGCGGATCACGTGCAGGTGATCGGTGAGCGTGGCGTTGCCCGCGGCCTCGGCGAGGGCGTGGTGGAAGTCGAGATCGGCGCGCGCGAAGGCGTTGAGGTCGTCGTAGGACTCGCGCATGCGCGCGACTCCCTTCTCCAGTCGCGCGATCGTGGCGGCATCCGCTCTGGTGGCCGCGAGCCGAGCGACGAAGATCTCGAGCCCCTCGCGGAGTTCGAGCAGCTCGGCCGTGTTGCGCTCGCCGATCAGCAGGCCCCAGCGCAGCGTCTGCGGCAGCAGCTCGCTCGCCGCTCCCCGCAGGTACGTGCCCGAACCGGGGCGCACGTCGACGATGCCGAGGATCTCGAGCGCGGCGAGCGCTTCGCGCACCGCCGAGCGCCCGACGCCGAGCGTCGCGGCGAGCTGCCGCTCGGGCGGAAGCCGGGTGCCGGCGGCGATCGATCCGCCAGTGAACAGGTCGAGCATGCGCCGGGCGACTTCGGAGACCGGGGTGCCGGACGGCAGCACTCCGAGCGCCGCCGTGATCTCGGCGGAGCGGTCGTCTGGAAACGCGGGCATGCGAAACAACTTACGGCAGTGTCCCGCGATACGCGGGAGATTTTGGTCAACCGGTTTCTGGAAACGGCTTGCAATTGGTCAACCGGTTTGTCACACTGGAGCAGCACACCCCTCGATCACCGTCGATGAGCCAGGAGTCACCGTGGACCAGAACCCCCCGACCGAGAATCCGATCGCGAAGTCCGCGATCCGCAAGGTCGCCATCCGCCTCGTGCCCTTCGTGGCGCTGATGTTCTTCATCAACTACCTCGATCGCACTGCGATCGGCTTCGCCTCACCGAACGGCATGAACGACGACCTCGGCCTGAGCGCGGCTCAGTTCGGCTTCGCCTCCGGTGTCTTCTTCATCGGCTACATCCTTCTCGAGGTGCCGTCGAACCTCGCCCTGCACCGGTTTGGCGCCCGTCGCTGGCTCGCCCGCATCATGGTGAGCTGGGGCATCGTCGCGCTGCTGTTCACGTGGGTCCAGAACTTCGAGCAGCTCATCGGACTCCGCTTCCTCCTCGGCGTCGCCGAGGCCGGTTTCTTCCCCGGAGCGATCCTGTTCCTGAGCCTCTGGGTCCCCGCGCAGTACCGCGGCCGCATCCTCATGCTCTTCTACCTGGCGCAGCCGCTGACCACGGTCATCGGCGCCCCGCTCGCCGGTGCCCTGATCCAGCAGCACGGCACGTTCTTCGGGCTCGAGGGTTGGCGCTTCATGTTCATGGGCGTCGCGATCCCCGCGATCATCGTGGGCGTCATCGCCTGGTTCTATCTGAAGGACAAGCCCTCCGACGCCAAGTGGCTGACGGCCTCGGAGCAGACCTGGCTGACCGGCGCCCTCGCGGCCGAGCGCACCGCCACCGGCGCCGAGCAGAAGCACGTCTCCGCCCGCTTCGCGTTCTCGAGCGGACGCGTGTGGATGCTGTCGTTCATCTACTTCGGATTCATCTACGGCCTCTACTCGCTTGCGTTCTTCCTGCCGACGATCATCGAAGGCTTCCAGTCCCAGTCCGGCGTCACCTACGACGTCGTGCAGAAGGGTCTGATCACCGCGATCCCGTACCTCCCGGCCGCGATCGTGATGTACTTCTGGTCACGTGACGCCGGCAAGCGGGGTCTGAAGACCTGGCACATCGCGGCGCCCGCGATCGCCGGGGCCGTCTCGATCCCGCTCGCGCTGTTCGCGGGCTCCCCCGCCGCGACCATCGCCGTCATCACGATCACGGCGTGCGCGATCTTCGCGGCCCTGCCGAACTTCTGGACCCTGCCGACGCAGTTCCTCACCGGCGTCGCCGCTGCAGCCGGTGTGGCTCTCATCAACACGATCGGCAACCTGGCGGGCTTCAGCGCCCCGTACATCACGGGCGCCGTGCACGACTGGACCGGCGGCTACGAGATCCCGATGCTCATCGTCGGCGGATTCATGCTGCTCTCGGCCGTTCTCATGGTCATCCTCTCCCGCCAGCGCAGGTCCGCGCCCGTCGCCCTCGAAGAGGTCGCGTCGTGACCCGGCTGTGGAACGATCCGGCGGACTTCGCCGACGAGATGATCGAGGGCTTCGTCGCCGCGAACTCGCGCTCCGTGCGGCGCGTGCCCGGTGGCGTCGTCCGCAGCACGGTCGTGCCCGAGGGCCAGGTCGCCGTGATCGTCGGCGGCGGATCCGGTCACTACCCGGCCTTCGGAGGGCTCGTCGGGCAGGGACTCGCGCACGGCGCCGCCATGGGCAACCTCTTCGCATCGCCGTCCGCCCAGCAGGTGTACACAGTCGCCAAGTCCGCAGACCGGGGAGCCGGCGTGTTCTTCAGCTACGGCAACTACGCCGGCGACGTGCTGAACTTCGACGCAGCGCAGGAGAGGCTCCGCGCCGAAGGCATCCCCGCTCAGACGGTCACCGTGACCGACGACATCTTCAGCGCCTCGCCCGCCGAGAAGCACAAGCGCCGGGGAATCGCGGGCGACCTGACCGTGTTCCGTGCCGCCGCGGCTGCCGCCGAGGCCGGCTACGACCTCGACGAGGTGACCAGGGTCGCGACGCTCGCGAACGAGCGCACCCGCTCGTTCGGCGTCGCCTTCACAGGATGCACACTCCCCGGCGCTCCGGCGCCGCTGTTCACGGTTCCCGCCGGCCGCATGGCTATCGGCCTCGGCATCCACGGCGAACCCGGCGTCGACGAGACCGGCATCCCCACGGCCGATGAGCTCGCCGCGCTCCTGGTCGGTCGGCTTCTGGCCGAGGTGCCCGACGGCGTCGACATCGCGGGCGCGCGCGTCGTCCCCATCCTCAACGGCCTCGGCTCGTTGAAGTACGAGGAGATGTTCGTCGTCTACCGGCGCATCGCACAGCTGCTGGCCGATGCGGGGGTCGTGATCGTCGACCCGCACGTGGGCGAGTACTGCACGAGCTTCGATATGGCAGGCACGTCGCTGACGCTGTTCTGGCTCGACGAAGAGCTCGAGCGGCTGTGGGACGCCCCGGTCGACGCCCCGGCCTACCGCCGCGGATCGGTGGTCGCCGCCGCGCAGGCGGAGGCCGCCGAGATCACCGCGGTCGAGGATGCGATCGCTCGCGGCGACGAGGAGTCGCAGTCGATCGCACAGCACGTGCGCGCGGCCCTCGAGGTCGTCGTGCAGACGATCGACGACAACGTCGACGAGCTCGGCCGCATCGACTCGATCGCCGGCGACGGCGACCACGGCATCGGCATGCAGCGCGGTTCGCACGCGGCTCTCGCCGCCGGCGCGGCTGCCGTCGAGGCGGGAGCCGGCGCGCAGACCGCGCTGCAGCGGGCAGCGGATGCCTGGGCCGACAAGGCCGGCGGCACGTCCGGTGCGCTGTGGGGCGTCATCCTGAACGCCGTCGCCTCGCATCTGGGAGACGAGGGAAGCCCGGATGCCGCGGCTCTCGCCGCCGGCATCGCCGAAGGAGTGCAGGGCGTGCAGACCTACGGCAAGGCCCAGGTCGGCGACAAGACCATGGTCGACGCCCTCGTCCCGTTCACCTCGACGCTGACAGCATCGATCGACGGCGGCGATCCCCTCGTCGACGCGTGGACGGCCGCGGCGTCCGCCGCCACCCGCGCCGCGCAGGCCAGCGCCGATCTCCTCCCCCGGATGGGGCGCGCACGCACGCACGGAGAGCACGCGATCGGAACGCCCGACCCCGGCGCGGTCTCCTTCGCGCTGATCACCACCGCTCTCGGCGCGCTGCTGGCCGACGCTTCGACAAGCTCAGCGACCCAGGGTGCGGGCTCCGCGACCCCCGGTGCGGCTTCTGCAACTCCCGACAACCGATAGGACACCCCATGACCGACCAGCTCCGCCTCGTGATCGGCTGCGATGACGCCGGCTTCGACTACAAGGAGATCCTGAAGAAGGACCTCGAGAGCAGCGACGCCGTCGCCTCCGTCGTCGATGTCGGCGTGAACGCCGACGGCCACACCGCCTACCCGCGCGTCGCGATCGCCGCCGCCGAACTCGTCGCGAACGGCGACGCCGACCGCGCCCTGCTCATCTGCGGCACGGGCCTCGGCGTCGCGATCGCGGCGAACAAGGTGCCCGGCATCCGCGCGGTCACCGCCCACGACTCGTTCTCGGTCGAGCGCGGAGTGCTCTCGAACAACGCGCAGATCCTCACCATGGGCCAGCGGGTCGTCGGCATCGAGCTCGCCCGCCGCCTCGTGCGCGAGTGGCTCACCTACCGCTTCGACACGGCGAGCGCGAGCGCCGACAAGGTGGCCGTGATCGACGAGTACGAGAGCACCGGATCCTGCTGATGTCTGCGGTGACCGTCGGCGTGAGCCTGAAGATGTACTTCGGGCACGAGCGGGCCCGCGCCTGGTTCGACGAGGTCGCCGCCCGGGTGCGCGATCACGCCGCCGTCCGCAGCGGCGCCGTCGAGCTCTTCGTCACGCCGACGTACCTGCAGGTCCTCCCCGCCGTCGCCGCGTTCGCGGGGACCCGCGTTCGGATCGGCGGACAGGACGTGTCGGCCGAGGACTCAGGCCCCTTCACGGGCGAGGTGTCCGCCGCCGAGCTGGCCGAGGTGGGTGCGACGATCGCAGAGATCGGTCACGCCGAACGCCGCCGTCTGTACGGCGAGACCGACGAGGTCACCGCGGCGAAGACCCGCGCCGCGCTGCGCGCGGGCCTCACCCCGCTGCTCTGCATCGGGGAGACCGAGCGGCAGGATCCCGACGATGCCGCCGCCGTCGCCGTCGCGCAGCTGCGCTCCGCCCTCGAAGGAGCGGATGCCGGTGCCGTGATCGTCGCCTACGAACCCGTGTGGGCGATCGGCGCTCCCGAGCCGGCCGGGCACGAGCACATCCGGGCGGTCGCCGCAGCGCTCCGCCGAGCGATGAGCACGGATGCCGCCCGCGCCGGTTCCGTCGTGATCTACGGCGGGGCAGCAGGTCCCGGTCTGCTCACCGCGCTCGGTGACGCCGTCGACGGCGTGTTCCTCGGGCGCTTCGCACACGACCCCGACGCCCTCCTCCGCGTGCTTGACGAGGCGGCCGAGCTGGCGGCCCTTCGACAGACTCAGGGACCCAGCAGTGAGGCTCGGGGTTCCAAAGGTGAGCCTGTCGATCGGGATGCTGAGCCGGTCGAAGCACCCGACGGAGGCGACGCATGATCGGACTCGGCACCTACTCCTACTTCTGGCAGCACTCCGATCGGGTGCCGGAGCCGCTGACTCTGATCGGCGCCTTCGAGGCCACCCGGGCGCAGGGCGTGGATCTGTTCCAGATCTGCGACTACGCGCCGCTCGAGTGGATGAGCGCGGCAGAGCTGCGCAACGCGGCCTCCGCCGCGAGCGCGTTGGGCCTCACGATCGAGCTGGGCACGAAGGGCATCGAGCCCGAGCATCTGCGGCAGTTCATCGACCTCGCCGAGGTCTTCGACGCCCGCCTCGTGCGCAGCATGATCCACGGGCCCGAGTCGCGTCCGACGCTCGATCGTGCCGAGAAATGGCTGCGCGACAGCATCCGCTTGTTCGAATCCGCCGGGATCGACCTCGCCCTGGAGACCTACGAGCAGGTCGCCACGGCCGACCTGACAGGGCTCGTCGAACGCGTCGGCAGCGACCGGCTGGGCATCTGCCTCGACCCCGCGAACGTCGTCGCCCGGCTCGAGCTGCCGCGCACGTGCGTCGAGCTCGCCTCACCC
>Ga0308158_10002376_pt1 | contig 17939 bp, 15 predicted proteins | sample PhyBR2_FD_201038 | JGI IMG/M metagenome (GOLD analysis project Ga0308158, IMG submission 201038) | Phyllosphere microbial communities from UC Gill Tract Community Farm, Albany, California, United States - DLSLB.R2 | ecosystem: Host-associated > Plants > Phyllosphere > Unclassified | place: USA...
ACGCGTTATTCACTTCTTCCTTGTTGAACAAACCCAGTGCGCCGCGTACCCGCGACATGCGCCCCAGGCTACCCAGCAGGACGTTCTTCAGGACCGACAACCGCCCCACCAGGTTGAACTGCTGAAAAATATAACCGATGTCCGAACGCAACCGACGAACATTGCGGTTCAATATGCCGTCTTTCTGCATTTGCTGCCCCAGCATCTGTATATCGCCACCCACCTGGCGATCACCAATGGCCAGGCCGGCCAGATGACGCAATAAGGTGGATTTGCCGGAACCGGATGCGCCGATCAGCGCAACCATCGCGCCAGGAGCCACGTCCAGTTCCAGATCGTGCAGGACCTGTCTGGTGCCGAATGTCTTGTTCAAATTCTGAACCCGGATTGCCTGAGTCATCGTATTCCTCTATATATTTTGCAACTGCCGGGCCGATACACCGGAAAACGGTCGAGCGCAAGCAGCAGATGTCAGCAGTCGGCCAGCCATAGCGGGCCACTGCTGTTCAAGTGCCGTCATATTAAGGAATATGTGTGACAGTCCGGTTAATGCCGTCTTACAAGGCAGTGACAGTTTTGCCATTTTGGGGGCAATTTACTAGACAAGCCGGACAACGCCAGAAGAAATAATTCTTATAATTAATCAATGATTTGGCATTTGTGCCACACTATTTCACCTGCATAGCATAGACAAGTGAAAATCACCTGAAAAATGTAACAGCGGCGCCGAACCGGGCATAGGGATCCTTGCCAGGCGATGCGCCCGCCAGAGGCTGTCCTGCCGGCGGGCGTTGGAGTGATATTGAGGGGGCTATTTGAGGGGCGCGTTGGTCGGGCCGGTGGCGCATGATTGCACTTGCAATCAAGGGCCGTCGCGCAGCGGCAGTGCGCTCGCCCGCCCTTATCCGCTTTTATCAGACATGCCCCTGCAAAAGACAAGGCGGGACGAGGCAAAGCCAGATCGCCCGATCATACACCAGGCGCGCAATCGCGCTAAGCCCGGACCAAGAGCAAAAAAAGCGCTTAGCGTTGCGCCTTTGGTCCGGGAAACAGCATGACCATGACAAATGCAATGGCCAAAGCCACCGCAGCCAACATAAAAAGCAGCAGATACTGGCCGTTGGAATGCGCAAACACAAATGACATAGCGTAGGCAGCGGCTGCCTGCATAAGCGCAAAAGCGGTTGTCGCCCTGCTCCAGGCGGTTTTTTGCGCCGTCGGGGAATGCGGCAGCATCTCGCGCAGACGTCCCAGAACCAGCGGCACGATGCCCGGCGTGAATGCGCCCACCGCAAAGCTGGAAATACCAAGCAGAATGGGCGCGGTGCTCAGGATCGGCAGAATGACCATAAGCAATTGCAGCAGCAACGCGCCACGCAAGGTCAATCCATAGCCAATGCGATCGGCTACCGCACCCGTGCACAGGGGTCCTGCCACGGCTCCCAGACCGTAAATCACCCAGAAAAACGACCCGGTATTCACACCCCAGCCAAGCCCGCGCGCGACATAATCGACCAGAAACACCATGTGCGCCACCAGGCCGACCGCGTTCAGGCCGTAGACAAGATACAGCACATACAAGCCACGACTGCCGGTTTCAGCGGATATGGGGTGCGACAGCGTCGCCTGCATACCCATCGTGTCGTCAGGCCCGCCCGCGCGGTGGTTCGGGTTCGGTGCAGCATCGGCGGGAACCGTTACCGGTGCCAAGACTGAATTGGATGTGGATGTAGACGCCGTTGCTGATGTTGTCGATATCGGTGTTTCTGGTGCTGTAGATGTTGTCGATGATGATGGAACTGTTGTTGCTGGCGGCGTCGGAGGCCAACTGGTCCAGGCCAGAAGCGTCAATAATAAAGACAGCCCTCCCAGCCCCAGCCATGTCTGCGTCAGGCCCAGTTGCAGCAGCATTGGCACCAGCGTGCCCGATGCGGCCACGCCCAATCCCACCCCGGTAAATATCACCCCACTGGCCAGCCCGCGCCGCGAGGGCAGCACGAAAGGCAGGATGGACGTGGCGGCAAGCACCATCAAGGCGCCGCCGGAGACACCCGAGACAAAACGCCACAGAAAGAACCAGATAAACGATACCGGCAGGGCACAGGCAAAAAAAGCAAGCGTCGCCAGGACCATCATCAGCCGCAGGGCAGCACGTGTCCCGGTCTGCCGGGCGATGGCTACGCCCAGCAGCGCACCGGCCAGATATCCTGCCAGATTGGCAGCCCCCAGATAGGCGGCGGTGGAGGCAGAAAACCATTGGGCGTTGATAATGGCCGGTAGCAATGGCGTATAGGCAAAGCGCGCCAGCCCGATACCCACCAGGCTGGCACAAAGCCCTGCCATCAACATCCGCCACTCCGGCAACTGCGCAGGGGTATTAGCGATTGACTGTACGGTGCGCATCTTCAAAGCTTCGTTCCGTCACGCCGATGCGCTGCCGAGCAATGCGCAGAAATTGGCCAGGTCGACATTGCCGCCGCTGATAATAATGCCCACGCGCTTGTCACGCACCAACTCTTTTGCACTGCAGGCGCCGGCAAGCGACAGACACCCCGTGGGTTCGACCAGCATTTTCATGCGCTCGGCATAAAAGCGCATCGTGCGAATCAGCTCCTGATCGGTAACGGTCAGAATATCAGTGACTTCGCGTTGAATGATGGGAAAGGTGTAGTCACCCAGAAACTGCGTCTGCGCGCCATCGGCAATGGTTTTTGGCATGTCGATGCGCACGATATGGCCGGCGCGCAGGGACAGCTGTCCATCATTGCCTGCTTGCGGTTCCACACCATAGATTTGGCATTCCGGGGCAAGGGCCCGCGCTGCCAGGGCCGAGCCCGACAACAACCCGCCGCCGCCCAGGCAGACAAAAAGCAGATCCAGCGGTCCGGTCTCCTGCATCAGTTCCATGGCAGCCGTCCCCTGGCCGGCGATGACATCAGGGTGATCATAGGGCGGGATGAGTGTATAGCCGTGTTGCTGCGCCAAACTCGTAGCAATGGCCGCCCGGTCTTCAGTGTAACGGTCATATTGCACCACCTGCGCGCCATAACCGCGTGTGGCTGCCAGCTTGGCAGCCGGCGCATCCAGCGGCATCACGATGGTCGCTTTAACATTGAGCACGGATGCCGCCAACGCCACACCCTGGGCGTGATTGCCTGAAGAAAAGGCAATTACCCCTGCGCGCTGTTGCGCTTGGCTCAATGCCGCGATCGCATTGAATGCGCCACGGAACTTGAATGCGCCGATGCGCTGCAGGTTTTCACATTTGAAATACAAGCTGGCGCCCAGTTGCGCGTCAATGGTCCTGGAACGCAGTACGGGCGTGCGGTGCGCGTAACCTTTGATGCGTTCGGCTGCGGCGACTACATCAGTATAAGTGGGCAATGTCTGCATAATGCTCCTGTTTCAGAAATGGCCCTGCCGCACAAAACGTCATGACCTTGCCGGTTTATCTCAATCAGCATATTCTACCCGCGTTTGAGCCGTTACAATGGACGCCATCATCAGGCCAGATCGAGAAGCATCCATGTCCATGCAAAACCACTCAGTTGCCATTATCGGCGCCGGCATTGTCGGCTTGTGCACCGCGCACGCCCTCAGAAAGGCGGGCTGGCAGGTCACTGTATTTGACGCGCAGGACCCGGGATCGCAGTGTTCTTTCGGCAATGCCGGTGCCTTGTCCGAAGGGTCGGTCGCGCCATTGGCCATGCCCGGTGTCATCAAACAGGCCGCTTCCATGCTGCTGGACAGCACCAGTGCGCTGCATGTCCCGCTGGGCTACCTGTTACCGGCCATGCCCTGGTTTGCTCGCTTTATCGCGGCCTCACGCCCGGAACGCGTGCGGCAAATTGCCACTGCCCTTCATGATCTGCTGGCCGGATCAGTGCGTCATCACACGGAACTGGCCAGCGACATCGGCTGCGCCCATTTGATAAAAACCACAGGTCAATTACACCTGTACCCGGACGCCGGCAGTCGCGACAAGGACAAGGCGTCCTGGCAACTCAAGTCCGACTTTGGACTGGCCATGCAGCCGGTGGACCGTGCCACCATTGCCGAACTGGAACCGGCCGTCAGCGACGCCTATCGCAGCGGCTGGTTTTTACCGGACGAAGGCTGGGTCAGCGACCCGTTCCAGTATTCGCAGGCGCTGGCCAGGGCGAACACTGACCAGGGCGTTGCATTTGTCAACGCCGGTATCAGTCACTTGCGTCGCAGCAATGACAAATGGCATTTAGTCAGTGGCGAACAATCATGGCAGGCCGATCATGTTGTCGTGTGCGCAGGAATGGGCTCGCGCGCTCTGCTGGCGACACTGAACCTGTCGGTTCCTCTGGAAAGCCAGCGCGGCTACCACCTGCAGGCGCCGCATCCGGGTGTCACGCTATCGCGCATTGTGGTGCTGGCCGATCGCAAGATCTTCATGAACCCGATGCAAGGCCAATTGCGCATCGCCGGTACGGTTGAATTCGGCGGCATAAACAAGCCGATGAACGAGCAGCGCGCGCTGCTGCTCAAGGACCACGCGCTGGCCGGTCTGGACAATTTAAATACCAGCGGCTTTACCACCTGGCTGGGCCATCGACCCTGCCTGCCCGACTCTTTGCCGGTCATCGGCCCTGTCGCAGATTTGCCAGGCCTGTGGACCGGATTCGGACATGGCCATCTTGGACTGACCGGCTCTGTCAACACCGGCAGACTGCTAGCGCGCGCCATGGCTGGCCAGGCAAGCGCCAATGAACTGGCGCCGTTTTCGCTGAGCCGTTTCTCCTGAGCCGTTTTCATTAAGCGCTTAACCGTCATGCCACTGCACATCATGTGGCTGACAGAACCGATTACAGACGCATACGGGCCAACAAATCGAAGTAGGAGCCCTCGATCAGCTGTGAACTGCTGATCCCCAATTGCTGCATCAATAATTCGGCTTGCTGCATGCCAATGGCGGTGGACTCGCCGTCTTCAAGCACAACCTCAAGCTCCATGAACTGGCCCAGCCCTTCTACGTGATCAAGGTGAACGCGCGTTCTGCCTACCATGTACAGCGTACGTCGCTTGATTACCCGACCGATCACACCATAGGCTAGTGATAACACTTCTCTGAGCGATTCAGGCGTCGCAGTTTCTGACAACACATAGAATGATTCTTTCGGCCCTGCCTCATCCGCTCGCCGATAAAAAATAAGCTGTCCTGTTCCGTCTGCGAATTGCCTGAGCTTGAGCCGACCTTCATCACACTTGAAAAACGTGTCGTCCTGGAATATGTCGCAAGGTGCTTCAGTTGCCAACGTGGCCGCCTGCTGCGCCAGATCACTGACACTCGCAATACGCGCCTTAATTTCGATATTTCTCGCCATTTTGCCATCTCGTACATGCATGTTTGCTGCGCCAGTACAACCCTGCTTCCGTACTGGCGCATGGGTCGGCCATTATAGCCCCACCCATGATGGTTCGAGATGGCTTCCCGTAGATCACTGTCGCGCGCGTTGGTCATTGAAACCCTCAATGCGACAGTCATCTGCACTGGCAGTCAACGTGATTGGACGTCACCTGTTTTGGTGATCTCTCTATTGATTCATCTTGATATTTTCCGCCTTGATCAGATCAGCCCATTTTTTAGTGTCCTGATCGATCAGTGATGCAAATTGTGCCGGTTCCAGATCATCGGTGTCCAGGCCTGAGGTTTGCACGTATTGCGTGACCGCCGGTGTTTTCATGACCGCACGATAAGCCAGGTTCAGTTCCTTGATTTTCTCGTCAGGCGTTCCGGCCGGTGCAAAAACACCGTACCAGTTGGTCGCATGAACATTTTTGATGCCCAGTTCGTCAAATGTGGGCACCTGCGGCAGCGCTGCTGAACGCTTGGCCGATGCCACGCCGATAGGCACCAGGCTGCCCTGCTTGATGTGCTGCACCAGGCCGGACACATCGCCAAAGAAGCCATCAACCTGTCCGCCTATGGTTGCGGTAATCGCCGGGGCTGCGCCGCCAAAAGGCACAATCAGCGTATTGGCTTTGGTGGCAATGCGAAACTGGGCAATCGCCATATGAGGCATGCTGCCCACCCCTGACGTAGACAGCGAGATGCCGTCGGGATTATTTTTAGCCTTTTCAAGCAACTCCTTCACACTTGTAATACCACTTTTTTTGGACACGACCAGCACTTCGGGTGTGGAAACAAGCAGCGCTACCGGTTGCAGATCCTTTGCCGGGTCGTAGATCAGCTTTTTATAAAGCGCCGGATTGATGGCAATCGCACCGGTAGAGCTTAAAAACAGTGTATTGCCATCCGGTTTTGCGCGAGTGACCGTACTGGCGGCAATGGCACCATTGCCGCCAGGTTTATTTTCCACCACCACCGTTCGCTTCAGCTGGCTCTCCAACTCTTTTCCGGTCACCCGGGCCAGCGTATCGCCGGGGCCACCGGCTGGAAAGGCCACCACGACACTCACGGGAGATGCGGCCACAGCATGTTGGCTGACAGCAAGGCCGAGAACAGCAGCGGCAAATGGCATCACGTATTTAATATATTTTTTTCCGAATCCGGACATGTCTTGCTCCTTATGCCGTCAGGTACCCGCAATCCCTTGCGTATTGACGAACAGTGAATAAATGGACGTACACGACGCCATGAACAAGCGGTTCCGATGCAAACCGCCAAAACAAAGATTGGCGCACCGCTCGGGCAAAGCAATGCGCCCCAGCAGCTCGCCTTGCGGGCTAAACACCCTGACCCCATCAAGGTCGGCAGTCCCCATTCCCCAGCCACACCACAAATTGCCGTGGATATCCACCCGAAAGCCGTCGGGCGTGCCTTCGCCTGCATCGAATAGCACCCGCTGCCCAAGCAAACCGGTGCCGTCGGCATTCAGATCAAAGGCCAGCAGGTTACGGGGTTGGGCGCGTGATTCGACCACGTACAATTGTGATTCGTCGGGGGAGAATGCCAGACCGTTGGGGCCGTTGACCGCATCGGTCACCAATGCCACTTGCCCATTAACGGGGTCAATGCGATAGATGGCCGCAGGCAGTTGCTGCTCTGCCTGTTCCCCCTGATAGTAGCCAACGATGCCAAACGGCGGATCGGTAAACCAGACTGAACCGTCTGACTTGACCACCACGTCATTGGGAGAATTCAGGCGCTTACCCTGATAGCTGTCCGCCAGCACGGTAATGCGGCCATCCGGCTCCGTGCGCGTTACCCGGCGCGACAGATGCTCGCAGGTGATCAGGCGTCCCTGCCTGTCGCGTGTATTGCCATTGGCATAATTTGACGGACTGCGAAACACCTGGCTCTGACCTGTGGCGGCCTCCCATCGCATAATGCGGTTGTTCGGTACGTCACTCCATAGCAAACAGTTCCAGTCGCCAAACCACATTGGCCCCTCGGCCCAACGGCTGCCGCCAGCGAGCCGCTCGAGCGCCGCCAGCGGCAGCGTCAGCGCATGAAAGCGGGGATCCAGGGCAATGACAGCAGGATCCGGATAGCGGACGGGGGTCTCAGTCGCAGCGTGCACTCATGCCTCCGTCCACGATAATTTCAGTGCCTGTGATAAAGCGCGCTTCATCGGACGCCAGAAAAAGCGCGGCATTGGCAGTATCAATGCCATCGCCCATAAATGGCAGCGGAATACGAGCCTGGCGCTGTGCCAGCAGCGTGCTTACATCGCCGCCTGCGCGTTGTCCGGCCAGACGCGTTTCTACCATGGGCGTGTGCATCTGACCCGGAACCACGGTATTGCACCGTATATTGCGCTTGGCATATTCCACCGCCACGACGCGGGACAATTGAATAATACCGGCCTTCGCGCTGGCATATCCAACCTGCGCCGAACCGGTCCAGCGGATGCCGGATGTGGACGAAATATTGACAATAGCCCCTGCACCCTGTTGTTCCATAATAGGCAATACATACTTGCAGCCCAGAAATACACTCTTCAGGTTGAAATCAAGCTGGCTGTCCCATGTTTGCTCATCCAGTGCAACCGGGCCACCCTTTTTCGAGCCACCGACATTGTTGACAAGAATATCGACTCGCCCGAAGGCCTCCTGGCAGGCATGCACCATCTGTTCTACAGCATCCGCCGAAGTAACATCTGCAGTCCATGTGCGGATTGTGCCGTTTACTTCATTGACCTTGGCTACGGTTTCATTTATCGCATCGGGGTTCATGTCCACGGCAAAAACCTGCGCACCCTCGCTGGCAAACCGCCAGGCAATCGCCCGACCATTACCCCAACCTGGCCCGACGCTACCGGCACCTGTCACAATCGCTACTTTGTTTTCCAGTCGTCTCATTGTTCGCTGTCCCCTGTCATTATCTAATCACAGCCATGATGCGCGAGGGCCTGCGAATCATCAAGACCCGCCTTGCGACTTCTGATATTGAAAAAACGTATATCATTGCTACATGGATCTCAAACAGCTTCAGTATTTCATCGTGATTGCAGAACAGCACAGCTTTTCCCGCGCTGCGGATATGCTCGATCTGTCGCAGCCGTCACTGAGTCGGCAGATCCAGTTGCTGGAGGCCGAGCTTGGACAGCATTTGCTGGTTCGCACGGGCCGTGGGGTAGAACTGACTGAAGCCGGTGCCCGGCTGCTGGGTCATGCCAGGACGCTGCACCGGATGGCCACGCAGGCAAAGCAGGACCTGATGAATTTCCGGTCCGCTGCGCCGGGCCGGGTGCGGCTGGGTATTCCGCCGCGCATCGCCCGGCGTCTGGCGCCAAGTATCATGCAACAGTTCCGGGCGCTGTTTCCAGATTCGTCTATTACGCTGGCCGAAGGACTAAGTGCCCAATTGCGGGACTGGTTGCTCAAAGACAAGGTTGATCTGGCGCTGCTGTACGAACCGGCACCTTCGTCTCTCATGCAGGTCGAGTCGCTTTATCGTGAAAATCTGGTGCTTGCCCATGCGCACGCCAGTGGAATGCGGCTGCCGGGCCAAGTACAGGTGGCTGATCTTGGACAATATCCCCTGGTGCTGCCCAGTGCGCCCAACACGATCCGTACCCTTGTTGAACAGACCTGCCGGGATCGCAACGTGCAATTGAATGTGGTAGCCGAAGTAGATGTCGTACAGACAATCGTCGAAACCCTGAGTTATTCGCACGAACCTGTATTCACGATCATTCCTCGTTCTGCCCTGGGCGACATTCCCGGGCAGGCCAATCTGAGCTGCGCGCCTATTGTCGAGCCTGCTATTCTCAATAATCTCACCCTTGCCATTGCCACTATGGCTGCAGAATCACGGCTGGTGCTTGCCGTTGCCGACATCATTCGTGGCATTGATATGCCCGGCAAGATGAGCTAAGACCAGCTCCGGCAATCACACATGAAATACCACGCAACGTGGTACATAAGCGTCATCAATGCACACTCACACCTGATCCGGACATATTGCGCTTGTCAAATAGAACCATTTTCAGGTCGTTGATAGCTTGGGTGCATAGAATGGTTGCATTAAGCCATTAACGCTTGGCATGAATGAATACCCTGAATATTCCTTTACCCAACTTACCCTGGCGTGCCTTAACGCGACGTTTCGCATTGCCATGGATCGACAGATTCTGTGCCAAAGCTGAAATGAACGTGGTGTCCTGAGCGACGCCTCATGAGCGGGACGCAATGACAGATGTCATCACCGCGCGCTCATGCCTTCCTCGCCAGCGCAAATTGCCGGGCCATTTGCGCTGGCCTGCTGTTCCCTATTCCCGGCAGTTGTAGTCGCCGGTTCCAGACGCATCACCCACATGACCGTCGACGTCTTCTAATGCATCATACGGAGTATAAAAGACATGACAGATCACGAGAATCCAGACGAGAACAAACCTTCCGGCAGGCGCATGTTCCTGACCCGATCCCTTGCTGCCGGCGGCGCCATGTCGGCAATGCCTCTGGCCGCACTGGGTACGGCACAGGCCGCGGAGCAAAATCCGGATTTTTCCACTCCCGTCCAAAACAAACCCTATACCCCCACCTACTTTCAGGAAGCCGAAGTAGCCTTTCTGCAAGCGGCCTGTGCACGTCTCATTCCCAATGACGACAATGGACCGGGCGCCGTGGAGGCTGGCGTGATCGAATATCTGGACCGACAAATGGAATCGGGGTTTGGGCATGCGGCCAACTGGTATATGCATGGCCCCTTTGCCGACGCTGCTCCCGAGTTTGGCTATCAGTCAAAACTCAAGCCGCGCGAAGTATACCGGGCTGGCATCGCCGCCACCGAGGCATATTGCAAGCAGCACTTTGATGGCAAAGTCTTTGCCGATTTGAGCGACGAACAAAAGGACGATGTCCTCAAGCAACTCGAAAGCGGCAAGATCCAGTACGAAGACGTCAAGGCCAGCGACTTTTTCTCGTTCCTGCTGACCAATACCCGTGAAGGCTTTCTTTCCGATCCCATTCATGGCGGCAACAAGGACATGGCGGGCTGGAAACTAATCGGTTTTCCAGGCGCACGCGCCGATTTCCTGGACTGGGTGGGACGCAATGAAAAATACCCGCTGGGCCCGGTCAGTATTTCTGGTGAAAGGGGCTGAGCATGGCGGATATCAAGAAACCCAAAGTGGACGTCGTGGTCGTCGGAATGGGCTGGACCGGAGCATTGACAGCAATGGAGCTGACAACCGCGGGCCTGAATGTAGTGGCGCTGGAACGCGGGGCTGACCGCGATACCAAGCCCGATTTCAGCTATCCGCGCATTGCGGACGAGCTGGAGTATGCGTTGCGCTATCGACTATTCCAGGATTTTTCCAAGGAAACCTGTACGCTGCGGCACAGTTCCAGTGAAACGGCCTTGCCCTATCGGGCCTATGGCGCTTTTTTGCCTGGCGATGGCGTGGGCGGCGCAGGGTCCCACTGGAACGGCATGCTTTACCGTTCGTTGCCGGAGGAACTGAACCTGCGCAGTTATGTGACCGAAAAATTCGGCGCCTCGCTCATTCCCGACGACATGACCATTCAGGATTATGGCGTAACCTATGATGAGCTCGAACCCTTTTACGACAAATTCGAAGCGATTTGCGGCACCTCCGGTTCAGCGGGCGTAATCAATGGCAAGGTGACCGGCAAGGGCAACCCGTTCGAAGGCTCACGCTCGCGCGACTATCCGCTACCGCCACTGAAGGATAATGTGGCCCAGCAACTGTTTGCGAAGGCCGCCAAAGAGGTTGGCTTTCATCCCTACGCCGCGCCGGCTGCCCATACCTCCGAAGTGTTTACCAACCCGTATGGCATGCAGATGGGACCCTGTACTTACTGTGGCTACTGTGAACGGTTTGGCTGCTACAACTATTCGAAAGCTTCGCCCAATGTCTGCGTGATGCCGGCATTGCGACTGCGCAATAATTTCGAGCTGCGCACCCACAGCTATGTCACCAAGGTGAATCTGGATAATACGAAAAAGAAAGCAACCGGTGTCACCTACATCGATGCCCAGGGCCGGACCGTCGAACAGCCGGCAGACCTGGTGGTCCTGTGTGCCTACCAGTTTCATAACGTGCGGCTGCTGATGCTCTCGGGGATTGGCGAGCAATACGACCCGGCAACCGGCAAGGGTACCGTCGGCAAAAACTACGCTTATCAGGTGGGAGCCGGCTACACCTTGTTCTACGACAGCAATACCCAGATCAATCCGTTCATGGGCACCGGCGCTGCCGGCCAGGCCTTTGATGATCTGAATACCAGCCAACTGGATATGGGCAAGATTGGTGCTATCGGCGGCTCCGTGGTCCGCCTGAACCTGACCGGAGGCCGTCCGGTCGGGCAGATGCATCTGCCGCCTGGTGCGCCCAAATGGGGCTCGGGCTGGAAACAGGCAATCAAGGACAATTACCTGACCTCGGTCTCCTTTGGAATCAGCACCTCCAGCATGGCCTATCGCGACTGCTATCTGGATCTGGATCCAACCTACAAGGATGATCACGGCCTGCCCTTGCTGCGCATGACGTTCAATCTGAACGACAATGATCTGAAAGTGGCACAGGATGCGGTCAAGCAGACCAAAAAAGTGGCCGAAGCCATGAATGCCAAACAGTACGTGGGGGCCGCCAAGCCATTGGGCTCGAAATTCGACCTGCGCCCCTATCAGTCCACCCACAATACGGGCGGCGCCATCATGGGCGAAAGTCCGGAATCCTCCGTGGTTAACAAGTACCTGCAATCGTGGGATGTGCCCAATGTGTTTGTGATGGGCGCTTGTGCGTTTCCGCAGAACCGGGCCTATAATCCGACCGGTCCGCTGGCGGCGCTAACACTGTGGTCACTGCACCATATTACGACGCAGTACCTGAAAAACCCCGGCGCATTGATTCAGGCTTAAAGGAACCGTGATGAAAAAATTACTCGTTTTTATCGTCGCTGTCATCGTACTGGGCCTGATTGTTCTATTCGGAGCCGACTATGTGACGCCTTACAAACCCGAACTGGCAGACAGCAGCGCTGCCGATGCCACCAACAAGGATCTGATCGCAAAAGGTGAATACCTGGCACGCATGGGTGACTGTGTAGCCTGTCACAGCGTACCCAGCGGCAAGCCGTTTTCCGGAGGCCTTGCCATGAACACGCCCATGGGAACCATTTACTCCTCAAACATCACGCCCGACCCCGATACCGGCATTGGGTCGTACAGTCTGCAAGAGTTTGCCCGGGCCGTGCGGGAAGGCCGCCTCAAGGACGGCACACATCTTTATCCGGCCATGCCTTACGCCTCGTACGCCAAGGTCAATGACGATGACATCCGCGCCCTTTATGCCTATTTCATGCACAAGGTCGAGCCCGTCAAACTGGCCAGTAAGCCCGCCGACATGTCTTTCCCCTTCAGGATACGCAAGTTGATGGCAATGTGGAATCTGGCTTTTTATGACGCATCGGATTTTGACGGCAAGGCACTTGCCAACGAGCAGATTGCCCGGGGCGCCTATCTGACCGAAGGCCTGGCACACTGCGGCGCTTGCCATACGCCGCGCGGCTTCGGCCAGCAGGAAAAAGGCCTGTCGGGCAAGGATGCCGATTTTCTGACCGGCAGCAGTGTCGACGGCTGGACGGCCCCTGCGCTGCGTGCCAAGGACGGTCCGGGCGTGGGCGCCTGGAGCACACAGGAAATCGCCGATCTGCTGTTGTCGGGTCGCAGCGTGCATTCCGGTGTAACCGGCCCAATGACAGATGTCATCGCAAACAGTACCCAGTACGCAACCAAAGACGATGCAATGGCGATGGCTGTCTATCTGAAATCATTGCCTTCGGGTGCTAAGGAAAACACCGATGGGAAGTTCGTGGCATCTGACCAGACCGCAAATGAGCTTCACAACGGCATTACCAAAACGCTGGGGGCACGGCTTTACGTGGACAACTGTGCCGGTTGTCATCGCAGTAGCGGTTCGGGAGAAAAGCGTGCCTTCCCTGCACTGGCCGGCAATTCACTGGTGCTTGCAGATGATCCGTCCTCATTGATCCATGTGATTCTGGCTGGCGCAACCTTGCCTTCGACACAGACCGCGCCTTCGGACCTGGGAATGCCGGATTTTGCACACCGCCTGGATGACAGCGAAACGGCAGAACTTGCCACCTTCGTGCGTTCGGCCTGGGGCAACAAGGCTGCCGCGGTCAATGCATCGCAGGTAGCTGCCGTACGTAAAACACTGTCGGCATCCGTGACAAAACAGGTGGTGGAACAGGACCACAAGTGAAATAGAAATCGGCTGTCTCCGTTAAAACCGGAGGCAGCCGTTATCACAAAAGCAATACTGCAAGAAAGCTTTACCAGCTTGTCTTTCTCCTGGCCCGACATCGCAAGCAGCACCCCTGCCCGTGTCCGAAAAATGCAGTCAGGTTTGACACATCCCGGGCACGGGTACCTCCTTGGCGGACACGTCTTATCCGCGCATCGTCACAAACTCTTCTGCAGCCGTAGGATGGATGCCGATCGTGGCGTCAAAGTCCGCCTTGGTCGCGCCCATGCGCACAGCCACGGCAAACCCCTGCACGATCTCTCCTGCGTCATCGCCCGCCATATGCAAGCCCACTACCCGGTCTGATTTCTTATCGACAATCAGTTTCATCATCATTCTGGCGGTGCTGCCGCTAAGCGTATGCTTGAGGGGGCGAAATTCCGAACGATAGATGGTGACCTCGCCATACTTCTCGCGCGCTTCGTGCTCACTATAGCCCACCGTTCCCACGTTTGGATGAGTGAAAATGGCAGTCGGAATAAATTCATAACTCATGCGGCGCACACCCTTGCCAAACAGATGATCCACCAGCACCATGGCTTCGCCCAGTGCAACCGGCGTAAGTTGAATCCGGTCGGTCACATCGCCCAAAGCATAAATGGAAGGGGCCGATGTCTTGTAGTTTTCGTCAATCTGAATGGCGCCATTGTGATTGACCTGCACGCCGGCAGACTCAAGATTGAGTTTTTGCACATTGGGCGCACGTCCTGTCGCATACAGCACCTGATCGGCCTGCAGCGTCGTTCCGTCATTCAATTTAACTGAAAGAACATCACCCGCTTTGTCAATGCCGTCCACTTTGGTTTCAAAGTGAAAATGCACGCCGGCTTTTTCCATTTCCTTGGCAGTGAACGCGCAGATTTCTTCATCAAAGCCACGCAGGATGCGATCGCGACGAATCACGATATGCACTTGGGCACCCAGGCCGTTGAAGATCGACGCAAATTCACATGCAATATAACCGGCGCCGACCACGACCAGCCGTTTGGGAAACTGCGGGACATCGAAAATTTCATTTGAGGTAATCACATGTTCGCGCCCGGGGAAATCGGGCACAACGGGCCAGCCGCCGGTCGCGATCAAAATATGCTTTGCTGTGTAGGTCTTGCCGTCGTCCATGCGAACGGTATTAGGCCCTGCCAGTTCGGCCCAGCCGGTCAGCAGCGTTGCGCCGGCGTTGGTGATCAGCGAGTGATAAATGCCGTTCAGACGGGAAATTTCCTTTGCCCGGTTGGTTTTCAGAAGCGACCAGTCCAGCGTTGCCTCGCCGACACTCCAGCCAAAGCCGCGTGCCTCTTCAAAAGCGTCATGGTAATGCGCAGCATAACTGTAGAGTTTCTTGGGAATGCAACCAACGTTGACACATGTTCCGCCCAGATCGGATCCTTCTGCCACCGCCACCCGGGCGCCGGCCTGTGCTGCCATGCGCGAGGCGCGTACCCCGCCGCTGCCGCCGCCGATTACAAAAAAATCATAGTCGAAACTTTCCATGCTGACTCCAAGTTCAAAATGCGCAATATTGTCGGACCGCCATGCCAACTGCTAAGAAAACTGAATAATACTCCTGCATACGGCGGCACTGCGGCTGCCTTGCGAGGATGCCACAGGCAGCCGCATCGTTCTGGCCCCGCCTGATTGTAACCTCACCGCCACGGCAACTGACGCAAAACCCTGCCCGCGAGTGCGTTGCCGGCCAGCCCTGGTCGTATAATCATGACTTACGGAGAGTTATAGTCATGTCACAGCTTCAAACAACCACGTTTTCGTCTTCCCTGACTGCCGCGCCACCGGTGTGGCCCGTGCTGGGTGTGCTGGGTGGCATGGGGCCGCTTGCCGGCGCCACGTTTGCTGCCAGGCTTGTGCAACTGACCCCGGTGACGGCAGACCAGGCGCACATCCCGGTGCTGCTGCGCAATGACCCGCGAATTCCTGACCGCAGCGCGGCACAGTTGGCAGGCGGGCCAAGCCCGCTGCCGGCCATGCGCCAGGGAATGCAGGACTTGCAGCGCTGGGGCGCGCAATGCATTGCCATCCCGTGCAATACGGCGCATTTGTGGTTTGAGCAGTTGCGCGACAGTGTACAGCTGCCGGTTCTGCACATTGTCGAGTCAGTAATTCAGGACCTGCGCCGCAATGGCATCTGTGATGGTCCGGTGGGCATCATGGGCACCCCGGCGACAATGCAATTGGGGCTGTACCAGGACGCCCTGCGCGCGGCCGGATATGAGCCGTTTACCGGCGACGACAATAGCATTCGTGATTGGTCCGTACAGGCCATCGCCGCAGTCAAATCCAACCAGAACGAGCAAGCCTTTGCACCTGCGGCCGCCGCCGTCAATCGACTTGCCCAAATGGGGGCACGGGCCGTCATTCTGGGTTGTACGGAATTGCCGCTGGCCATCCCACCCTCGCGTCGGGACGCGTTTCCCGTCGTGATATCGGACTCAATTGATGCACTGGCGCGTGCCGTGCTAGAGTCCTTTTCACATAAGACCTTTTCGCATCATGAGCACGCCAGCGACCAAGCAGAACGTACTGCAGCAGCGGCTGCAAAACCGGAGTAGTCATGCCTGTACCAACCACTGTCATTGATCATATTGTCGTGACCGCAAGCGATCTGGATGCAGGTGCCGCCTATGTACGCGACTGTCTGGGCGTTGCCCCGCTGCCGGGCGGAGAACATGCAAAAATGGGCACCCACAATCGGCTGTTGCGCTGTGGCAGGAACTGCTATCTGGAAGTGATTGCCGTTAATCCAGCCGCGCCGGCGCCCGCGCAGCCACGCTGGTTCGGGTTGGATGCTTTAGAGGCGCAGAGCGCCGCATCGCTGGCGGCCTGGGTCGCGCGTACAACAAGTATTGATACCCATGCGGCGGCCAGCACCCAGCCTTTGGGGCCGGTCACTGCCATGCAACGCGCAGACCTGAACTGGCTGATTACCATTCCCGAAAGCGGTGTGTCGCCCCTGGACGGAATGGCCCCGGCCCTGATCGAATGGCAGACCGCCGAGCTACCGGTATTATCCATGCCGGATATGGGTTTGTCGCTGGAAGCACTGCATATCTATCATCCGGAACCGAAGGCGATGCAGGCTCTGCTCGCAAGTCTGCAACTGGATGCCCCGGTCTCGGTATTTCCGGCGGCACCGGACAGCAAACCGGCCTTGCGGGCGATCATCCGTACACCTGCGGGCATCCGCGCACTGGGCTGATCAGCCCTGGCACCAGGACGCCCCGAATCCTAGCGCAACGCAGCCGACATGGTGGAAAACACATTCAATGTGCGGATCACATGCTCGATACTGTCTGCCTTAAATGTCAGGGTGACCCCATCCACTCGATCTGTGCCGGGCAGCACACAAAACGTATCGGCCAATGCAGGAGAATTGGTTTGTAGCCGACATTCATATGGCGCACCGATTACAAACGGTGTCAGCGCTTGCCTCATGCCAGTCTGAACCGCCCTGCACATGCCCTCGCGTATGCGCGCGCAGGCGGCCTGCGGCGTCAGCGTAGCGGCGCTGCCATGGCCCATGGCCTGTTTGGTTTCCACCCAGACGGCGCCATCGAAAAAACCTTCGTTTTCTTCGATGAAATACTGGTCGCCGCTGCCGAAGATTACCGGCACACCGGCCTGACCAGCCAGCGCGCCATACAATCCCGGTTCGCCCAGTTCCATGTCGTTGACTATCACCCGGGCAAAGGCAAAGCTGTTGATGGTGTGGGCCAGTACGCCGCGGCCCTGAGCCCTTGAGTGATGCCCGACCAGGGCGACAGCGCTGACACCGAATTCCAGACCGGTCATCATGCTGTAGACCCGTGGCTTGCCGCTGATCAAAGTAGCGCGCGCATCAATGTCAGACGCAATCATATTGCGAAAGCCACCATGCGAATCGTTCACATAAACGGCGGTGGCGCCGCCATCGAACGCGCCGGCAATAGCTGCGTTGGCTTCGGCGGTCATCCACTGCCGTGCCCGTTCATACTCCACGTTGCCCGCACGCACCTGCTGCGCATCCACCACACCGGCGACGCCTTCAATGTCTGTTGATATTAGTACTTTCATTGATCACACCTTGTTATTCTTTGCCTACTGTTATTGCACATGCAATATTCATAATATTCAAAACTGCCTTTGCACTGCTGTGATAAAGCCGCCTAGTCTTGCAGCCAGTCAGTGACTGGCAGGCGCGTATTGCCATCACGCCCG
>Ga0308158_10002379_pt1 | contig 17923 bp, 13 predicted proteins | sample PhyBR2_FD_201038 | JGI IMG/M metagenome (GOLD analysis project Ga0308158, IMG submission 201038) | Phyllosphere microbial communities from UC Gill Tract Community Farm, Albany, California, United States - DLSLB.R2 | ecosystem: Host-associated > Plants > Phyllosphere > Unclassified | place: USA...
TTCACCCTCAACAACCTCACCCTGCTGGCGCTGGTGATTGCCATCGGCTTCGTCGTCGACGACGCCATCGTGGTGATCGAGAACGTCATGCGCCATCTCGACGAGGGCATGCCGCGACGGGAAGCAGCGATGGCAGGTGCGCGCGAGATCGGCTTCACCATCGTCTCGATCACCGCCTCGCTGATCGCGGTGTTCCTGCCGATCATCTTCGCCCAGGGCATGATCGGTGCGTTCTTCCGCGAGTTCACCCTGACCCTGGTTGCGGCCATCCTGGTCTCGGCGGTGGTCTCGCTCACCCTGACCCCGGCCCTGTGTGCACGCTTCCTGCATCCACATGCCGAAGGCGCACGCGATACCCGCACCAATCGCATGCTGGACCGCGTGCATGAGGGCATGCTCAAGGTCTATACGGTGGCACTGGACTTCTCGCTGCGCCACGCCCTGCTGCTATCGCTGACGCCGCTGTTGTTGATCGTGGCGACGTTCTACCTGGCCGGCTCGGTCAGCAAGGGCCAGTTCCCCGAGCAGGACACCGGCCTGATCTGGGGCCGCGCCAGCTCCAGTGCCACCGTCTCGTTCCAGGAAATGGCCGAACGCCAACGCCGGCTCAGCGATACCTTCCTGGCCGACCCGGCGGTGAAGATGGTTGGCTCGCGACTGGGCTCCAGCCGCCAGGGCAGCAGCGCACAGTTCAACATCGAGCTGCATACCGAGAAAGAAGGCCGCAAGGAGCCCACCAATGTGGTGGTCAGCCGGCTCAGCGCCAAAGCAGCGCAGTTCCCGGATCTGGATGTGCGTCTGCGCGCGATCCAGGACCTTCCCTCCGACGGCGGCGGTGGCGGCTCACAGGGCGCGCAGAACCGTGTGACCCTGCAGGGCAACGACGCCGAACAGCTGGCCGAATGGCTGCCCAAGCTGGTGACCGCGCTGAAGCAACATCCGCAACTGCGCGATGTCGGCTCCGACGTGGACAAGGGCGGCCTGATGCAGAAGATCGTCATCGACCGCGAGAAGGCCTCGCGCCTTGGCGTGACCATTGGTGCCATCGACGGCGCGCTGTACGGCGCCTTCGGCCAGCGCCAGATCTCCACCATCTATGCCGACCTCAACCAATATGGCGTGGTGGTCAATGCACTGCCCAGCCAGACCGGCAGCCCGGCCGCGATTGAAGACCTGTACGTGCCGTCCAAGAGCGGGCAGATGATTCCGCTGACCGCACTGGCCCATCAGGAAGCCGGTTTGGCACCGTCGCAGGTCACCCACCAGAACCAGTACACGGTGATGGACCTGAGCTACAACCTTGCACCGGGCGTAAGCAGCGGCGAGGGCGATGCCATCGTCAAATCGGTGATCGAAGGCCTGCGCATGCCCGGCGACATCCGCCAGGCCGCGCCCGGCGGCTTCCGCCAGGCGATGGACCCGGTGGCGATGCTGATGCTGATCATCGCCGCCATCGCCACGGTCTACATCGTGCTCGGCATGCTCTACGAGAACCTGGTGCATCCGGTGACCATCCTGTCCACGCTGCCAGCGGCGGGCATGGGTGCGCTGCTGGCCCTGTGGGTCACCAATACCGACCTGTCGATCATCTCGATGATCGCGCTGGTGTTGCTGATCGGCATCGTCAAGAAGAACGCGATCATGATGATCGACTTCGCCCTGGTCGCGCAGCGCGTGCACGGCAAGTCGCCGGCCGAAGCAGTGCGCGAAGCCAGCATCGTGCGTTTCCGTCCGATCATGATGACCACGATGGTCGCCATTCTTGCGGCACTACCGCTGGCGATTGGCCTGGGTGAAGGCTCCGAACTGCGCCGCCCGCTGGGCATCGCGATGATCGGCGGCCTGCTGATCTCGCAGAGCCTGACCCTGCTCAGCACGCCGGCGCTGTATGTGATTTTCTCCTGCCTGCAGCAGCATTGGCGCAACTGGCGCACACGCAGCAGGGAGCGCAAGCGCCTGCGCAAGCTGGCACGCGCGTGATCCCCCTCCCTTGCGCGCAGCGCAGGGGGTGAAGAAGGTCTGCTTGCGCGGCACTGCTGCGCGACCTGATGAATGACCGAAGGCTAGGCCTTCGGGCCGGACGGGCTGGGGAGGGAGGCTCTGGCTGCTGCTCTGGCTGCTGCTCTGGCTGCTGCTCTGGCTGCTGCTCTGGCTGCTGGCTGCTGGCTTCTGGCTTCTGGCTTCTGGCTCTGGCTCTTGCTCCGGCTCCGGCTCCGGCTCCGGCTGTCGCCTTAGCCCTTCTCCCGCCTGCGGGAGAAGGGTTGGGATGAGGGGAACTTTGGCTTTGGCTTTGGCTTTGGCTTTGGCTTGGCTTTGGCCTTGGCTTCAGATTTTGATTTTGATCTGCATGCACGCCGCGATCCAAGCGAGAAAAGCCAGCAGCCAAAGCAACATCAAAAGCGCAAAAGCTCCCCCCTCCCCAACCCTCCCCTGCGCTACGCGCAAGGGAGGGGGCTGAAAGCCGCTGCACTGCGTGCAAGGGAGGGGGCTGAAAGCCGCTGCACCGCGTGCAAGGGAGGGAGCTGAAAGCCGTTGCGCTACGCGCAAGGAAGAGAGCAAAGCGCAACGCTGGCCCTCAGCAGCCAGTTCTGCCACCGTATAGCGGCACCACGCTCCCGTCGGTCAAGACTGGTATCGCAATGCCCCTATTCAAATTCACCCGCCATGGCGGGCAAGCGCGCGGCAGCCAGGCGCACTCTCCACTGCCCTGGATCGCCTTGATCGCACTGATCCTCGGTGCAGTCGCACTCGGCTTTGCCTGGCTCGCCGGCTGGATTGGTCGTGATCGACTCACCGCCCAGAACTTCACCGATACCATCGAAGCCACCGGCGCCAACCACCCCGGCTTTCGTCGCGCCCACAGCAAGGGCGTCTGCGTAAGCGGCTGGTTCGAACCGAGCGCACAGGCGCCACAGCTGTCACATGCCCGCATGTTCGAACAGCAACGCGTACCGGTACTCGGCCGCCTGTCGATAGGCGGTGGCAACCCGCATGGCGCCGACAACAACGCGCGCGTGCGCAGCATCGCCTTGCAGCTGAGCAGCGATGACGGCCAGCAATGGCGCATGGCAATGAACAGCTTCCCGTTCCTCGCCGTTGCCACACCGGAAGCCTTCTACGAGCAGACCCGCGCGCAGATTCCCGACCCGGCCACCGGCAAGCCGGACCCGGCCAAGCTGGCCGCGATCCAGGAAAAGTACCCCAGCGCCCGTGCCTTCACCCAATGGGCCAAGACCGCGCCGTGGACCGACAGCTGGGCCAGCACCGAGTTCAACAGCGTCAACAGCTTCTGGTTCACCAACGCACAGGGGCAACGCCGTGCCGTGCGTTGGCGCTGGCAGCCACAGGCCACGCCGCGTGAACTGGATGCTGCAAGCCGGGAACAGGCCGGCGTGGATTTCCTCAGCCAGGATCTGCAGCAGCGGCTGGCGCAGGGCCCGGTACGCTGGAACCTGGTGGTGACCCTGGCCAGCTCGCAGGACGCGATCAGTGATCCGTCCATGCCGTGGCCAGCCGAGCGCGAGCAGGTAGTCGCCGGCGTGCTCAACATCGAGCAGATGCAGCCGCAGGAACAAGGCAGCTGCAATGACCTCAACTTTGATCCGCTGATCCTGCCCAAGGGCGTCGAAGGCAGCGACGACCCCATCCTCGCCGCCCGCTCAGCGGTGTACTCGCAATCCTTCAATCGCCGCGAGCGCGAGCGCGCCACTGGCGAAGCCGCACGCGACAACGCACAGGTGCAGCCATGAGCAGCAGCAACGGCCACTTCAACCTGCTGGCACGCGTTCTGCACTGGAGCATGGCGCTGCTGATCCTGGCGATGCTGTTCATCGGCGTGACCATGGTCGCCTCGGTGCACCTGCGGCCGGGGTTGATCAACCTGCACCGACCACTCGGCGTGCTGATCTTCGTACTGGTCCTGCTGCGTCTGTACAACCGCCTGCGCCACCGGCCACCGCCGCTGCCCGCTGACCTGCCGGCATGGCAGGCATGGGCTGCCACCGCCTCGCATTGGCTGTTGTATGCATTGATGCTGGCGATGCCGCTGATCGGCTGGGCGATGTTGTCGGCGGGCGGCTATCCCATCGTGCTGTGGGGCGGCGTGCAGTTGCCGGCCATCGTGGCGCATACACCTTCGTTGTATGCCTTGCTGCGCAACGCCCACAGCCTGCTCGCCTACTTGCTGTTTGCCACGGTACTGGCGCATGTGGGGGCCGCGCTGTTCCACGCCTGGGTGCGCCGTGATGGTGTGTTCCAGGCGATGGCACGAGGAAAGTAGCGACGCAGGAGCGGCGATAGTGCCGAGCCATGCTCGGCAAGGGGCATCACCAGCGATGCTGACTTGCCTGCAGGAGCGGCGTGAGCCGCGAAGCTGACAGTGCTTGAGAAGCCTCAAGCGCACCCCCTCCCCGCCCTCCCCTACGCCTTCGGCGCAAGGGAGGGAGCTACAACCAGCCCTTCTGGCGCGCCACGCGGTGCGCCTCAATGCGATTTGCAACGCCAAGCTTTCCTATACATTCGGACAGGTAGTTGCGCACGGTGCCATGCGACAGTCCCAACTGCTCGGCGATCTCATTGGCCGAACGCCCTTCTCCGGCAAGTCGTAGCACCTGCCGTTCGCGATCATTCAACGGGTCGGCCTCAGACCACGCTTCCACTGCCAATTGCGGATCGATCGCGCGCCCACCGCGATGCACCTGGCGCAGCGCATCAGCCAATTTCTCGGCCGGCGCATCTTTCAGCAGATAACCCTGCACTCCCGCATCCAGGGCCCGGCGCAGGAAACCACTGCGCGCAAAGGTGGTCACTATCACCACCTTGATCGGCAATTGTTGTCGTTGCACGCGTTGCGCCAGTTCCAACCCGGTCAGCAGTGGCATTTCAATATCGGTAACCAGGATGTCCGGTTTCAGCCGCTGCAATTCACGCCAGGCAACTTCACCGTCGGCAGCAGTACCGATCACTTCAATGTCGGATTCAAGATTGAGCAACGCCGACAGCGCTCCTCGCACCATCGCCTGATCCTCGGCCAACAGGATGCGGATCATGCGCCTGCCTCCTGCGCCGGCAGATCAGTCGAGTCGCGCTGTCGGGTGCTGGCCACTGGTTCGTATGCCATCCGTTGTGCCTGCACCGGGATGCGAACCTTCAACCGCGTGCCCTGCCCTTTGGGTGAGTCAATCTGCAGTTCACCCCCCAAGGCAGACACGCGCTCGCGCATTCCCGCCAGCCCATTGCCATTGGCTGAAACACCACCGCGACCATCGTCCACCACCTCCATCAGCACTGCCTCCGGCGAAACCTCGATGCTGACCAGCGCCTCATTGGCCTGGGCATGGCGAGCGATATTGGTCGCGGCCTCTCGCAGCACCATCGACAAACCCGCCTCGATCCACGCAGGCATCGCGGGCGGCGGAGAATAGCGCAGGTGCACGCGCGAGGACTCCAGCAGCAGGTGTGCAGACGCCAGCTCAGCCGCCAGATCCGCTGCGCGGAAGCCGGTGACTGCACTGCGTACCTGGGCCAACGCATCGCGCGCGATCTGCTCGGCTTCGGCCAGCTCGCGCTGGGACCGTTGCGGGTCGCGCTCGAACAGTTTGCGTGACAACTCCATCTTCAAGGTGATCAGCGACAGCGTATGCCCGAGCAGGTCATGCAGGTCGCGACCGATGCGCTCGCGCTCCGCGGTCGCCGCCAGACGCCGCACTTCTTCGTGGGAGAGTCGCAAAGCGGCATCCTTCTCACTGCTCGTCCGCTCGACATTGACGATCAGGCCGATGATCACCGTCAGCGCTGGAATCCAGGCAACCACCTGCCACGGGTAACCTATCCACGTTGCCAGCGCGACGAAGGCAATGTTCAGCAGTGCCAGTTCCAGAAGGTACTGGCGTATGCTGATGCAACGGTTGGTCCGCAGCATCACGCAGCCGAACACGAAGTAATTCATGCCGGACGGATAGATCGGCAGCAGCGCCATCGACAGCACGATCATCGCCAACGCGAAGATCGGCGCGTGCCGCCGCGCGCTTGTCAGCGTCAACAGGTAGAACACGATGAACAGCGGGAACGACCATAGCGTGATCAGCGCCCAGCGCAGCGTATAGCCCGCACCAAACATCGGCGTGATGAATACCCAGACCGTCCACAGCAGATGCACGGCATCCACCCACGGCCATTTGCCGAGCTTGATGTTGTCGGCCACCACCGAATCCGGTGCCGGCTTGAACCACTCAGGGCGCTGCAATCCCATCGGCGTTGATCCTGTGCAATGCGGCAATGATGCCATCAGCCGTGGCGGCGCAGACGCCAACCCGCCACCGCCGTGATGGCCGCCGTGAATACGAGCAGCCACAGCACGTGCGGCCAGGCGGCGCCCACCTCGAAGTCCAACGCGCCCTGCGCCAACATGTTCAGATGATGACTGGGCCAGAGCACCGCCAGCTCACGCAGCAGCGGCGGCAACACCTTCAACGGAAACCACAGCCCCGACAACACCGCCATCGGCAGGTAGACCAGGTTGATCACCGCCGCCGCACCATTGCCCTTGGCCAACGTGCCCAGCAGCAGGCCCAGTGCGCAGAACGGCAAGGTGCCCAACGTTGCAACCGCGGTCAGCCGCAGCATCTGCGAGGCATTGAGCTGCACCCCGGCCACAGTGATGGCCAACAACTGCAGGATCACCACGATGGCCAGCGCGGTCAGCATTGCCATCATCATCTTGCCGAGCAGATAGGCCAGCGGCGGCATTGGCATGGCGCGCTTGAGGGTGAGCAGGCCGTTGTCACGCTCCAACGCCAGCGCGATGCCAAAACCGAACAGGCCCGGCGCCATTACCCCGAAGGTGACATAACTGCCCAGCAGGAAGCGGGCGGCCTGGACCGGCTGCGTGTGGCCGAGCAGCACCGCGAACAGCAAGTAGAACACGGCAGGAAACAGCAAGGTCGGCAACACGAAACCGGGGTAGCGCAGGTAACGCAGACACTCGGCACGGATCTCCTGCAGATAGGCACCGAGCATCTGGCGGGACGACATCGCAGGCAGCATGGATTGGTATGGGGTATTCATCAGGCAGCCTCGCGTTGTGTCTGTGCAGCATCCGAGAGCGTCAGATCAGTGAAGGCCTCGCCCAGCCCTGCTGGCTGAACCTCCAAGCCGGACAACGCAGGGTCTGCCTGCAGCAATTGGCGCACCACGCTTTCGACGCGGTCGCTGCGCAGCTGCAGGTAATCGCCATCCCGGCTGATCTGCATCACCCCCGGCCAGGCTGCGACCACAGCCACATCCAGCGTGCTGACACAGCGGATGCTGCGATGGATGACCCGTGCACGCAGCGCATCCACGCTGCCATCGCTGACGATACGTCCGCGCAGCAGCACGCAGACGCGATCGGCCAGGCGCTCGGCTTCCTCCAGGTAATGGGTGGTCAGGACCACCGCGGTGCCTTCGGCGACCAAGGCCCGTACCGTCGCCCACAGCTGCTGGCGGGCCGGCAGGTCCAGGCCAACCGTGGGTTCGTCCAGGAACAGCAGCCGTGGCCGCCCACACACGGCCAGGGCGAACTGTACGCGCCGCTGCTGGCCACCGGACAGCTTGCCGTAGCGGCGCTTCAGCAGATCCTCGATGCCGGCCAGCGCGGCAACATCCGCAAGGCCGCGGGGGGCTGGAAAGTAGCTGGCCGACAACTGGATCAGCTCGCCCACGTTCAAGGTCTCGGGCAACGCTGCGCTCTGCAGCATCACCCCGATGCCACGCCGCGCCGCCAGCTGTTGCGGATCATGGCCGAACAACTGCACCTGCCCGGCATCGGCCCGCAGCAGGCCCAGCAGCAGGCTGATGGCGGTGGTCTTGCCTGCACCATTGGGGCCAAGCAGCGCCAGGACCTGTCCCGCCCGCAGTTCCAGGTCAACGCCATCCAGCGCCCGCACCGCACCGTAACGCTTGTGCACGCCCTGCAGGCTTGCCAGTACTTCACCGTGTGCCGTCATCGCCGCCACCTTCTTCAGGGAATGCCGCAACCTTAGGTCGCCAATGTCTGCCTCCCCAGTGAATCCGATCAGGCAAAGCACATGACAGCCGTCACCTGCGCAGCGGGTACAGCGGCCATTATGATTCGCCCACTACGGTCCACCGCTGCCGGCCGCGGCGGTTTGCGGTAAGTTGCGGTCACATTTCCCCTCCCACGCCGTCCTGCTACCCATGAATGCATCTGCTGAACTGCTGAAGGAACTCCGCATCGACCGCTCCGCCCCGCCACCCGGCGGCCCTTCGCCATCGCGGCGCTGGTTGTGGATTGTGATCGGCCTGGTGCTGGCCCTGCTGCTGGTACTTGGCGTTGGCGCCCTTCTCGGCGGCAAAAAGCCCATGACCGTGCAGACCGCGCCGGTAGTGGCAATGAGCCAGGCCGGTGCCGGTAACAACTCGGTGCTGGACGCCAGCGGCTACGTGGTGGCCCGGCGCATGGCGACGGTATCGGCGAAAATAACCGGCAAGGTGCGCGAGGTGATGATCGAGGAAGGCATGCGTGTCGAAGAAGGCCAGGTGATGGCCACGCTCGACCCGATCGACGCCAACGCCCAGCGCAGCCTCAATGCCGCCCAGCTCGATGCCGCCCGCAGCCAGACCGATGGCCTGCAGGCACAGCTGCGCCAGGCCGAAGCCGAAGCAGGCCGCCTGCAGTCGCTGGTTGGCCAGCAGCTGGTCTCACGCTCGCAGTACGACCAGGCCGTCGCTGCACGTGACAGCCTGCGTGCGCAATTGCAGACCGCACGTCACAACGCCAAGGTGGCACTGGACGCGCTGGCCATTGCCGATCTGGGCGTGGACAACAACGTGGTCCGCGCACCGTTCTCCGGCGTGGTGACGGCCAAGGCCGCGCAGCCCGGCGAAATCGTGTCGCCACTGTCGGCCGGTGGTGGTTTCACCCGTACCGGCATCGGCACCATCGTCGACATGGACTCGTTGGAAGTGGAAGTGGAAGTTGGCGAAGCCTTCATCGGCCGCGTGCAGCCGAAGATGCCGGTTGAGATCGTTCTCAATGCCTATCCGGACTGGAAGATTCCCGGTCACGTGATCGCCATCATTCCCACCGCTGACCGTGGCAAGGCCACGGTAAAGGTACGCGTGGCACTGGAAGCCAAGGACCCGCGCATCGTGCCGGAGATGGGTGTGCGCGTGAGCTTCCTGGAGAAGGCCGCAGCCGCTGGTACCGAAGCACCGAAGGGCGTGCGCGTACCCGCTGCTGCGATTGTCGAACGTGACGGCAAGCCGGTCGCTTTTGTCGTGCAGACCGATGACAAGGTGAAGCAGCAATCGCTGCAGGTGGGCCAGGTATTGGCCAAGGACAAGCAGGTGCTGTCGGGATTGAGTGCCGGGCAGACAGTGGTACTCAGCCCGGCTGTTGAATTGAAAGATGGCGACAAAGTGACGCTGGAAGGCGCGGAGAAGTAAGCGCGGGCTTGTGATCTTTGCTGCGATGGCACGAATCACTTGATGCACTGAAGTGGAGCTTTTGCTGTTGCTTCTACCCCCTCCCTTGCGCGGAGCGCAGGGGAGGGTTGGGGAGGGGTGCTTTGGCTTTGGCTTTGGCTTTGAAAGCCACATAAAGAAGAGCTACTGCAGAAACCTGAAGCAAAGCAGAAGCAGCCCTCACCCCTACCCCTCTCCCGCAGGCGGAAGAGGGGAAAGCAACAACAGCAAGGGCCAACGCCAGAGAAAAGCAAAGCCAAAAGCACCCCTCCCTAGCCCTCCCCTTGCCTTCGGCAAAGGGAGGGGACCAGAAGCAAAGCGAAGCAAACTCGCGTCCTAAATCAAACTTTCAACATCCAACATCCAACATCAAACATCACCGCGTCACTGCTGAGGATCATCCATGAGCACCCTCGTCTCCCTGCGCAACATCACCAAGACCTATCAGCGTGGCCCGGAAAAAGTGCAGGTACTGCACGGCATCAACCTGGATATCGATCGCGGTGACTTCGTCGCCCTGATGGGTCCGTCCGGCTCCGGCAAGACCACCCTGCTCAACCTGATTGGCGGCCTCGACACGCCCAGCGGTGGCGAGATCAACATCGAAGACCAACGCATCGACCAGCTCAGCGCCGGCCAACTGTCTACCTGGCGCAGCCATCACGTTGGCTTCGTGTTCCAGTTCTACAACCTGATGCCCATGCTCACCGCGCAGAAGAACGTCGAACTGCCGCTGCTGCTGACCAACCTCAATGCCGGCGAGCGCAAGCGCCGCGCGCAGATCGCGCTGACCCTGGTTGGCCTGGCCGATCGCCGCGACCACCGCCCCAACGAGCTCTCCGGTGGCCAGCAGCAACGCGTGGCGATTGCCCGCGCCATCGTCTCCGACCCGACCTTCCTGATCTGCGATGAGCCCACCGGCGACCTCGACCGCCAGAGCGCGGAAGAAGTGCTGGGCCTGCTGCAGCTGCTCAACCGCGAACACGGCAAGACCATCATCATGGTCACCCACGATCCCAAGGCGGCCGAGTACGCCACCCACACCGTGCATCTGGACAAGGGCGAGCTGGTCGACGCCCCGGTGCACTGAGGAGCACGGCCATGAAGTACTTCTCACTGATATGGGCGCAGCTGTTCCGCAGCCGCACGCGCACGCTGTTCACCCTGCTGTCCATCGTCACCGCCTTCCTGCTGTTCGGCATGCTCGATTCGGTGCGTGTCGCCTTCGCCAGCGGCGGCAATACGGTGGCCGGCGCCAACCGGCTGGTGGTGGCCTCGCGCCTGTCCATCACCCAGTCGCTGCCGATCCGCCTGGAACCGCAGATCCGCCAGATCGAAGGCGTCCAGGATGTCACCTATGCCATGTGGTTCGGCGGCATCTACCAGGACCAGAAGAATTTCTTCCCCAACTTCTCGGTGGCGCCCAACTACTTCGATCTGATGACCGAGTTCGAGATCCCCAAGGACCAGGTCGATGCCTTCCGCAACACGCGCACTGGCGCCATCGTCGGCGAATCGCTGGCCAAGCAGTTCGGCTGGAAGATCGGCGACACCATCCCGCTGCAGGCCACCATCTTCCCGCGTGGTGGCAGCAACGATTGGCCGCTGCAGCTGGTCGGCATATTCAAATCCAAGAACACCGCCACCGCCGCCAACGAAGAACGCCAGCTGATGATGAACTGGAAGTACTTCGACGAATCCAACGACTACATCAAGAACCAGGTCAGCTGGTACACCGTGCGCCTGGACAACCCAGACCATGCCTCGCGCGTGGCCCAGGCCATCGACGCGATCTCGGCCAACTCCGACCACGAGACCAAGAGCCAGACCGAGTCGGCCTTCCAACAAGCCTTCATCAAGCAGTTCGCCGACATCGGCATGATCGTCACCTCGATCATGGGCGCGGTGTTCTTCACCCTGCTGCTGCTCACCGGCAACACCATGGCCCAGGCCGTGCGCGAGCGCGTGCCGGAGCTGGCCACGCTGAAAACGCTGGGCTTCACCGATGGCACCATGCTGATGCTGGTGATGGTGGAATCCATCGTGCTGGTTGGCCTGGGCGGCGCCATCGGGCTGGGGTTGGCGGCGCTGGCATTGCCGGTAATGGCGCCACAGACCATGGGCCTGCTGCCGCCGCATGTGCCGGCGCAGACCTGGATCGTGGGGCTGGTGCTGATCGTGGTGATCGGCCTGGTGGTGGGCGTGTTGCCGGCACTGCGGGCCAAGCGCCTGAAGATCGTCGACGCACTGGCCGGGCGCTGAGGAGAACGACATGAAGAATTTTCTTTCGAATGCGCTGGTGATCGTGCTGCTCATCGTCGGCCTGGGCGTATGGATTGCGCTGCCGTGGATCGGCGTCGCCGTGGTCGCGATGGCGGTCGCGCTGTGGCTGCTGCTGACCCGCACCGGCCGGCTGGCGCTTGCCGCAACCCGCATCGGGCTGGCCAGCCTGCCGCAACGCTGGGGCGCATCTTCGGTGATCGTGATCGGTATTGCCGGTGTGGTCGGTGTGTTGGTGGCGATGCTGGCGATGGGCCAGGGCTTCCAGGCCACGCTGGAGAACACCGGCGATGACAGCACCGCGATCGTGCTGCGCGGCGGTTCGCAGGCGGAGACCAACTCGGTGATCACCCGCGACCAGGTGCCGCTGCTGGAAACCCTGCCCGGCGTGACGCGCGGCGAAAATGGACGGCCGCTGGTTTCCGCCGAAGCCTCGCAGGTGGTCAACCTCACCTCGCGCAGCGATGGCACCGATGTGAACGCACAGTTCCGCGGTGTCGGCGAGCAGGCCTGGGCGGTGCACGAGAAAGTGCGCCTGGTCGAAGGCCGCAAGTTCGGCGCCGGCCTGCGCGAGATCGTGGCCGGACGCGGCGCGCAGAAGCAGTTCCAGGGCCTGGAGGTCGGCAAGACCCTGCGCCTGGGCAACCAGGATTGGACCGTGGTCGGCATCTTCGAATCCGGCGACGCCCACGATTCGGAACTTTGGACCGACGCGCAGACCCTGGCCACCACCTACAACCGTAGCGCCTGGCAATCGATCAGCGTGCGCACCGACGGCAAGCAGGGCTTCGAGACCTTCAAGGCCGCAGTGGAAAGCGACCCACGGCTGAAGCTGGACGTGGAAAGCACCGCCGAGTATTACCGCAAGCAGGGCGGCGGGCTGAACAAACTGCTCAAGGTGCTGGGCACGGTGATCGGCGCGATCATGGCGGTGGGCGCGGTGTTCGGTGCGCTCAACACCATGTATGCGGCCGTGGCCACGCGTGCACGCGAGATCGCGACCTTGCGTGCGATCGGTTTCCGTGGCGTGCCGGTGGTGACCGCGGTGATGCTGGAAACCATGTTGCTCGCGTTGCTCGGTGGCGTGCTCGGCGGTGTGGTGGCCTGGCTGGCGTTCAACAACTTCACCGTCTCCACCTTGGGCAACAACTTCAGCCAGGTGGTGTTCCAGTTCAAGGTCTCGCCGCCACTGTTGTGGAGCGGGCTGAAGTGGGCATTAGGGATCGGACTGGTAGGCGGGCTGTTCCCGGCATTGCGCGCGGCACGCCTGCCGATCACCACCGCATTGCGCGAGACCTGATTCAACCAGGCGCAGCCTGCCAAACACGCAACCCACCTGCCCACACGCAGGTGGGTTGGCAGAAAGTCTACCTTCACGCATCCATCCGTTTCGGTCATCATGCGCCCCCGCCCAAGTCCCGGCGGCCAGCGGAGCTGTGATGGCAGATGCTGCGTCCCTCCCCCAACGGTGATGCATCTGTCACGGCGCCCCTCAAGGGCGCCTTTTTTGTAGTTGGTACAAAGGAAAACCGAAAGCGATGTATTTGAAGTCGACCCCGCTGTGCTCCGCGATCACCCTCGCGTTGCTCGGCAGCTGCAGCCTCACCGCGTTCGCACAGGACGCAAACCAGACCACCACCACCCTGGACCGCGTCGAGATCACCGGTTCGCGCATCCGCCAGGCCAGCGTTGAGACCGCACAGCCGGTCATCGCCCTGAGCCGAGCGGAAATCGAGAAGAAGGGCTACGTCAACGTCGCCGACATCCTGCAGGACGTCACCGCTGCCGGCGCACCGTCGCTGAGCCGCGCCTCGGCCTTGTCCTCCGGCCGTGATTACGGCGGCATGTTCGTCAGCCTGCGCAACCTTGGCCCCGAACGCACCCTGGTGTTGATCGACGGCCGTCGCATGGGCGTCAGCGCGGGTGGCTATTCCGACGTCGGCTCGATTCCCTCGGCCATCGTCGAGCGCGTTGAAGTACTGACCGACGGTGCCTCGGCACTGTACGGCTCGGACGCCATCGCCGGCGTGGTCAACATCATCACCCGCAAGAACTTCGACGGCGGCAACGCCACCGCCTATGTCGGCCAGTACAGCGAAGGCGACGGCCAGAAGCGCAGCTACAGCGCCAACTTCGGCAAGACCTTCGAGCGCGGCTGGTTCAGCGTCGGCGCCGAGAAGAGCAAGGAAGACCCGGTCCTGGGCGGCGCCCGTGAATTCACCGCCTATGCCAACGGCCCCTACCATCCCACTGATGGCCTGAACGGCAACACCCAGTGGGGTTCGGTCACCGTCGACGGCAAGCCCCTCACCGTCGGCCCGGGCGGCGATCCATCCGATGTCGCCAACTTCAAGAAACCCGACCCGGCGACCTACGCCAACACCAAGACCAACATGACCCTGCTCTCCTCGCTGGAGCGCAAGTCCGCTTTCGCCAATGGTGGTTTCCAGATCACCGACGATCTGCGTGTTGTCGCCGACGTTCTGTATAGCGAGCGCGAGTCGATCAAGCAACTGGCCGGTTACCCGTACTCGGTGTCGGCCACGCAGGCAACCAGCGGCGCGCGCGCTCCGCTCTCGGCCAGCAGCGCATTCAACCACTGGGGCAAAGACGTGCTGTTCTCGCGTCGCACCGAGGAGTATCCGCGTGCAACCAACAACGCGCTGACCACCAAGCGCGCCAGTCTTGGCCTGGAAGGCAGCTTCGAGACCGGCTCCCACTTCTGGGACTGGAACGTGAGCTACATGTTCAACCGCAATGAAGGCGAGCGCCGCAGCCTGCAGAGCATGTACCAGCCGCACGTCAACCTCGCCGTCGGCCCGTCCTTCATCGATGCCAGCGGCGTTGCCCGCTGCGGCAGCGTCGGCAACGTGATCGAAGGCTGTGTGCCGTGGAATCCGCTGGCACCGGCGGGCAGCAACAGCCCCGGTTCGCTCAACGACAAGGCGGTGCGCGACTATATCTTCACCCGCTTCACCGACGAAATCCGCAGCACCACCAAGGTGGTCAGCGCCAACATCTCCGGCTCGCTGGCAAGCCTGCCGGCCGGTGACATCATGGCGGCGATGGGTGTTGAACATCGCAGCGAAGAAGCCAGCTACACCCCGGACCTGATGGTGCAGAACGGCGAAATCGCCGGCACCAGCGGCGCACCAACGCGTGGCGACTACAAGCTGGACGAGGTTTACCTGGAGCTGCAGGTGCCGCTGCTGGCGGACCTGCCGTTCGCACGTGAACTGTCGCTGGACGTGGCTGGCCGCTACTCCGACTACAACAACTTCGGTGGCACCACCAACGGCAAGTTCGGCCTGAAGTGGAAGCCGATCGACACCTTGCTGGTTCGCGCCACCTACGGCACCGGCTTCCGGGCACCGACCGTGGACGACCTGTACGGCGGCACCGTCACCACCCGTGACCGCGTCACCGATCCCTGCGATCGCTCGTTCGGCGCCGCCGCGCGCAATGCTGAAGTAGCTGCACGCTGCAGCGCTGCTGGCCTGGGTGCCGACTTCCGCCAGAAGACCGGTGACGGCGAACTGGCCACCACCTCTGGCGTACAGGCCGTCACCGACTTCACCTCCGGCTCCAACGCTACGCTGAAGCCGGAAACCGCCAAGACCTGGACGGTCGGTCTGGTCTACAGCCCCGACTTCGTCAGCGGCCTGGACCTGAGCCTGGACTGGTGGAAGATCCGCATCGACGACGTGATCGTTGGTGAATCGGCCACCGACATCCTCAACCAGTGCTATGTGCAGGGCATCAGCTCCGCCTGCGACCGCTTCACCCGCTACAGCACCGGCGGCAACAAAGGCCAGGTCAGCGGCATGAACCGCTCGCTGAACAACGCCGGCTTCCAGGAAACCGCCGGCTATGACCTTGGTATTCGCTACCGTCTGCCGGAAATGGCCTTCGGCCAGCTGTCGCTGCGCTGGAACACCACGTATGTGGATTACCTCTCGCGCAAGAGCGACAACGTCGCGACCACCCCGGTCGAAGAGTTCACGGGCTGGGAAGGCAACTTCCGCGTGCGCTCCAACCTGACGCTGGATTGGCAGAACGGCAACTTCGGCGCGAGCTGGACTACCCGTTACTACTCCAGCATGAAGGAGAAGTGTTCCTACGATCTGGACGGTGGCCCGGAGTGCAACATGCCGGACTTCCAGTCGGCGTATACCGACATGCAGCCGAGCCGCAAGCTGGGCTCCAACACCTTCCACGACCTGCAGGTGCGTTATGCCATGCCGTGGAACGGCACCGTGTCGCTGGGCGTCAACAACGTGTTCAAGCACGAAGGCCCGATCATGTACAGCCAGCCGAACAGCAGCTTCACCTACTACGGTGGCTTCGACATCGGTCGTTTCATGTACATGAAGTACCAGCAGCGCTTCTGATCGAGGTAACAACAGCGACGGGTGTCGATGACATTGTCGACCACCCGCAACGCTGCGCTTGAAGCCCCTCTCCCGCACGCGGGGGGAGAGGGGCCGTTTGCGAACCACAGGTTCGGGGTCACTCGAGCGCTCTTTCGCCAGCGGAAGGGCCGGGGCGCGTAGCGGGGGTTGGGGTGAGGGTGGCTTCACCCGCTTCGTCGCTGGCCTGCCGCAATCAATCAGTTTCACCGCTCCGACGACCCAAAAGGCTGCAAGAGCAAGGCCGTCAATCGCAGATGCATTAACAGCTTCGCGGCTAACGCCGCTCCTGCAAACAGCTGCAAGCGCATTTTCCCTGGCAGCACAGTGCCTGAAGATGCGGCCCCCTGATCTGCTTCGCGGCTTACGCCGCTCCCACAAACAAGGGCGCCGGTCTGTCACACCGCTCGCTGTTTGACCGGACACGTGATCGGGAGCGGAACTCACCGCAACCCAAACACCACACAACGGTCATCTAGCTGTCATCGCCACGCGGTAGATGCAGGGCGTCCTTGTGGCTACCGTGACAGACTCCCCAAACCGGTTCCCGCCATGCTTCGTTCGCTGGCGCTGGCTGGCGTCTGCGTGATGCTGGCTGGCTTTGCCCTCTCATCTCCCGTTCCCCCGCTGTCACTCAGTGAGCGCTTGGCCGCCCCCGGTGGCACCTCGCCGCTGGTCCCCACCGAACGCATCGACGCCCTGCTCGCCAACCTGCCACATCAGCAGGGCAACGTTACTGGCAGCGATGGCGTTGCCCTGCATTGGGTATCGTTCGAGCCAGGTGACTACCGGCTGGATTACCGCTATCTCGGCAAGGGCCAACGCTTCCCGGAGTTCTCGCTGGAAGCATCGACACCAAGCATCGAGAACCACGTCCAGCCACGCGGCACGGTGATCCTGTTGCACGGCTGGATGATGGACGGCGGTTCATTGCTGCCCTGGTCACTGGAATTGGCGCAACAGGGTTACCGCACAATCGCGCTGGATCTGCGCAATCACGGTCGTTCGGGTCATGCACTTTCCGGCTACGGAACCCGCGAAGGCGAGGATGTAGTCGCGGCACTGAACGCCCTGAAGCGCGAAGGCAAGATCAGCGGCCCGGTGCACCTGCTCGGCGTTTCATACGGGGCTGCAACCGCGATCTTCGCCGCCCGTGAGCTCGGCACTCAGTTGCGCAGCGTCGTGGCGATGGAGTCCTTCGACAACGCCGGCGAAGCAATCCGCACGATGGTACCGCATATGCTGGCCAAGCCACCGGAACGTTGGAGCGACTATGTCGCCCTGCCCCTGGCACGTTGGCAATACGGCGGCCGTGGATTGGATGAGGCCATCGCCACCACCGATCGCAAGCTTGGCATCAATCTGGATAAGGTCGACGTCGGCCAGGCCTTGGCACAGGTACCCGCCTGCGTGCTGTTGATACACGGCCGTGACGATGAGCACATTCCGGTAGCACAAGGCCGCGCATTGGCTGCTGCAGCGCCACGCGCACGGTATCTGGAGGTCGCAGCCGAAGACCACCTGACTTTGCCGATGCGCCTGGATCGTCTATCCGGCACGGTGAATAACTGGTTCGAGCAGGCCGATGACAATGGCCGCTGTGCATCGGCGGTAACAGCGAGTCTTTGAGTTTCCGAAGGCGTTGGTGGCGTCTCACGAGCAAAGCCGTCGTGTCGACTCCCCGCATTTCAATGCCAAGCTAAATTAGAGGTTTCCGGTTCGTGGTACTGGCGGAATTCGGCGGGCGTCAGCCCGCCGAGGCTGTCGTG
>Ga0308158_10002381_pt1 | contig 17912 bp, 17 predicted proteins | sample PhyBR2_FD_201038 | JGI IMG/M metagenome (GOLD analysis project Ga0308158, IMG submission 201038) | Phyllosphere microbial communities from UC Gill Tract Community Farm, Albany, California, United States - DLSLB.R2 | ecosystem: Host-associated > Plants > Phyllosphere > Unclassified | place: USA...
CGATGCCACACTGTCTCGGCAGGAAATTACCGATCAGCGCCAGTCGCGCGATATTCCCACCGTCCGCCGGTTTCACCATACCCTGTCCCTCGTTTGAGCGCGCACTTCTGGGAGAACCCGGTCGCGCATCCATTTGAACGGTTCAGGTAGCATAAAGTTTCATCGCATACTGCAGTGCAGCACGGGAATAATATCAATCTAAATCAAATCGATATTTCGCGTCCTCGTCCTGGCCCTCATCCCCGGCCGCGATACGGGGCGACTCCCTGGTCGGGTAGCCACAGATCGTGCGGCGGTGCACTCGATTGCCAGAACACGTCGATCGGGATTCCGCCGCGCGGATACCAGTAACCGCCGATCCGCAGCCACACCGGTTTCATCTCGTCGAACAGGCGCTCGCCGATGCCGACGGTGCAATCCTCGTGGAAGCCGGCATGGTTGCGGAAGCTGCTGAGGAAGAGCTTCAGCGACTTCGATTCGACGATCGTCTCGCCGGGGACGTAGTCGATGACGAGGTGTGCGAAGTCGGGCTGGCCGGTGACGGGGCAGAGCGAGGTGAACTCGGGCGCCGCGAACCGCACCAGATACGTCCGGCCCGGGCGCGGGTTCGGAACATAATCGAGCACGGCCTCTTCTGGAGAGGCGGGGAGGGCGCTGTTCTGGCCGAGATGCAATGGGTTCTGGGGAGCGGTCATGTGCCGCCATGTAGGATGCGATTCGAATGCCGCAAAGTGGGTGATCCTTCTTCCCGTCGTGCCGGGCTCGTTCCGGCATCCACCCGTCCGCGGACTCCACGGGCGGCGAGTGTGCGGAACGGTGGACCCCGGAACAGGTCCGGGGTGACGGAGAGGGCGCTGATATGACGACGACACTCGTACCGATCCTCGGCGACCAGCTCACGATCGACCTCGCCTCGTTGCGGGAGTGCGATCCGAAGACGACGATCGTGCTGATGATGGAGGTCGACGAGGAGACGACCTATGTCCGCCACCACAAGCGCAAGATCGCGTATATCCTGTCAGCGATGCGGCATTATGCCGAGGCGCTGCGCGAGGCCGGGTGGACGGTCGAATACACGCAGCTCGACGACTCGGACAATGCGGGCAGCTTCACCGGCGAGATCGCGCGCGCGGTCGAGCGGCATGATCCCGAGCGGATCGTTGTCACCGAGGGTGGCGAGTGGCGCGTGATGGCGATGCTCGAAAGCTGGGAGACGTTGTTCGGCATTCCGGTCGAGATCCGCAGCGACGACCGCTTCCTTGCCAGCCACGCCGATTTCGAGACTTGGGCGGCGGAGCGGAAGACGCTGACGATGGAGTGGTTCTATCGCCAGATGCGGACGCGCACCGGGCTGTTGATGACCGACGGCAAGCCCGAGGGCGATCGCTGGAACTTCGACAAGGAGAACCGCAAGCCCGCCAAGAACGACCTGCTCATGCCCCGCCCCATCGTGTTCAAGCCGGACGCGATAACGCAGGACGTGCTGCCGCTGGTGGCCGAGCGGTTCGCGGATCATCCGGGGAGCCTCGACGGGTTCGAGTACGCCGTGACCGCGAAGGATGCGGAGCGGCAGGCGACCAATTTCTTCAAGCACGCGCTGCCGCAGTTCGGCGATTACGAGGACGCGATGCTCACCGGCGAGCGGCATCTGTGGCACTCGATCCTGTCGCCGTACATCAATTCGGGGCTGCTCGATCCGCTCGACCTGTGCCGGCGCGCGGAGGCGGAATATCGCGCCGGGCGCGCGCCGCTGAATGCCGTCGAGGGGTATATCCGCCAGATCATCGGCTGGCGCGAATATATGCGCGGGATCTATTGGCGCGAGGGTCCGGAGTATGTCGAGCGCAACTTCCTCGACCACCACCGCGAACTCCCCGGCTGGTACTGGACGGGCGAGACCGACATGCACTGCCTGCGCGAGGCGATCGGCCAGACGCTGGAGACCGCGCATGCGCACCATATCCAGCGGCTGATGGTGACGGGCAATTTCGCGCTGCTGATCGGCGCGGACCCGGCCAAGGTGCACCTCTGGTACCTCGAGGTGTATGTCGATGCGTATGAATGGGTCGAGCTGCCTAACACGCTGGGGATGAGCCAGTTCGGCGATGGCGGCCTGCTCGGGTCGAAGCCGTATATCTCGTCGGGTGCGTATATCGACCGGATGTCCGATTATTGCGGGACGTGCCGGTATAACGTGAAGCAGCGGATCGGGCCCGATGCGTGCCCGTTCAACGCGCTGTATTGGGATTTCCTCGCGCGGCACGAGGACAAGCTCGGGCGCAACAACCGGCTGGCGATGCCGTATCGCAACTGGGCGAAACAGTCCGAGGCGGACCGCGAGGCGACGCGTGCGCAGGCGGCGGGGTTCCTCGCCTCCCTCGACGGGAGCGGCCCGGCTGGCTACTGACCGATCGAGCACAAGGAGCCGCATATGGACGCGTTGGTAAGCACCGATTGGCTGGCGAACGAGCTGGGCGCGAGTGATCTGCGTATCGTCGACGCGACCTATGCCGAAGGACGTGATGCGGCGGCGGAATATGAGGCGGCGCACATACCCGGTGCGGTGTTCATGAACCTCAGCGAGTTGCGCGATACCGACAGCGATCTGCCCAACACGCTGCCGTCGGCGGAGAAGTTCGCTAGCCGGATGCAGACGCTGGGGCTCGGCGATGGCAGCCGGATCGTGCTGTACGACAGCTCGCCCTGGCACACGTCCGCGCGCGCGTGGTGGTTGCTGCGGCTGTTCGGTGCGCACAACGTCGCGATCCTCGATGGCGGGTTCGCCAAGTGGCAGGCCGAGGGGCGTGAGACCGCATCCGGCAAGGAAACGCCGCGGCATCGCCACTTCACGACCTGGGCGGACCTGAAGGGCGTGCGCGATCTCGACCAGATGAAGGCGAATGTCGAAAGCGGTGCGGAGCAGGTGCTCGACGCGCGGTCCGCGGCGCGCTTCACCGGCGTGGAGGAAGACCCGCGGCCGGGCACCGCGCCGGGGCATATTCCGGGCTCGAAGAATTTGCCGCAGGGCGCGGTGTTCAACGCGGACGGGACGTGGAAGACCGGCGACGCGTTGAAGGCCGAGTTCGACAAGGCGGGCATCGACCTGATGAAGCCGATCGTTATGACCTGCGGCTCGGGCATCACCGCGTCGGTGCTCGCGTTCGGCGCGCATCTGCTCGGCAACGACGCGGCGCTGTACGATGGCAGCTGGTCCGAATGGGGCGGCGATCCCGAGACACCCAAGGCGACAGGCACAGCATGAGCGACACGAACAAGCCGGTCGGCGACGCGACCAAGGTCGTCCTCGCTGGCCGTCGCCCGGAATGGACTCAAGGGATCGTCAGCCCGCCGGTCTGGCGCGCCTCGACGATCCTCTATGATTCCGTCGGCCACCTCCGCGACAGCGCGACGCGCGATACGCACCACCGCCTGTTCTACGGGCGCAAGGGCACGCCGACGCAGTGGAGCCTCGCCGACGCGCTGACCTCGCTCGAGCCGGGCGCGGAGGGGACGTTCCTCTATTGCTCCGGCGTCGCTGCGATCGCGGCTGCTCTGCTGTCGGTACTGTCCCCCGGCGACGAACTGCTGCTCGTCGACAGCGCCTATGACCCGACGCGCGGCATGGCGGGCGGGTTGCTCAAGCGGTTCGGGATCACCACGCGCTATTACGACCCGATGATCGGCGCCGGTATCGCCGAGCTGATCGGCGAGAACACGCGGACGATCTTCATGGAAAGCCCCGGCTCCTTGAGCTTCGAGGTGCAGGACGTCCCCGCAATCGTCGCTGCCGCGAAGGCGAGGGGCGTGACCACCCTGCTAGACAACACCTGGGCCACCCCGCTGTTCTTCCCCGCGATCGAGCGCGGCGTCGACCTGACGATCCTCGCCGGCACGAAGTACGTCGTCGGCCATTCGGACGTCATGCTCGGCTCGGTCACCGCCGCGCCCGGCCATTTCAAGAAGCTGCGCGAGACGAGTTTCCAGCTCGGCCAGGTCGCGAGCCCCGACGATTGCTGGCTCGGCAGCCGCGGCTTGCGCACGATGGCGGTCCGCCTCGCGCAGCACCAGTCGAGCGCACTGACCATCGCCAAGTGGCTCCAAGAACGCCCCGAAGTCGCGCAGGTGCTCCACCCCGCACTTCCCGACTGCCCCGGCCACGAGCTGTTCGTCCGCGACTTCAAAGGCTCCAGCGGCCTGTTCTCGTTCGTCCTGAACGGCGGCGACGAGGCCTCGCGCGCCGCGCTGATCGACGCCCTCCAGCTGTTCGGCATCGGCTATAGCTGGGGCGGTTTCGAAAGCCTCGCCATCCCCGCCGATCCTCAGCGCCACCGCAGCGTCACCAAGCGCGACGCCGCCGGACCGATGGTGCGCCTCCAGATTGGCCTGGAGGACCCCGCCGACCTGATCGCCGATCTCGAAGCGGGGTTAGACGCCTTTCGGCGAGTGCGCGGCTAACGGTTCGTCCGCAGTTTTCATCGCCGCGTCATCACCCCGATAGGGCCGCGTCACTACCCTATTCGCAGGCCAACCGACGGGACGAGTGATGACGGAGACTCAAGGCGATCTGTTGGGCAGCCTCATTGTCCTGGTGAGTACGGGGCTGCTGCTCACCGCGGTGCACCGCGCCAGTTCGTCGCGGGACGCGCCGGAGGTCCGCTGGCTTGTCATACTGAGCGTCATCCTGTCGGTCGCGGGCGTCGCCATCGTCATTCTGACCTGATCGCGTCGCCCCGCCGTCTCCGGCGCCCTCCCGGCGGTTGAAACTCAGTCTTGTCGCTGCCCCTCGGATAGATTTGGTGTGTCTGTTGCGCAACATGTGTGGCGTCAAACCCGGATTGTACGCAAGATTCGCTTGTGCGTCGCACCATGGACTGTCACACATTCGTCACCGCAGGAAAGACCGCACTCGGAGGCTGAGGCCTTGATAGATGCGGCGTCCGCGGTTGCAGGCGGGGACATCGACTTTCCAGTATCGAAAGGGAAACGATGCGCTTCACCACTATTCTTCTCGGCGGCATCGCATTGGCTGCCGCTACGCCAGCGTTCGCTCAGGACGAGGCTACCGCACCACCCAAGGAGGTCACGGTCTCCGGCTCGGTCGGGCTCGTCAGCGATTACCGCTTTCGCGGCGTGTCGCAGTCGGACGAGAACCTCGCCGTCCAGGGTGGCATCACCATCGCGCACAAGAGCGGCCTGTATATCGGCACCTGGGGCTCGAACCTCGCGGGCTGGGGCACGTTCGGCGGCGCCAACATGGAGCTCGATCTGATCGCGGGCTACAAGGTCCCGGTCGGTGGCGGCGGTACGCTCGACGTCGGCGCGACCTGGTACATGTACCCGAGCGGCTTCGACAACACCGACTTCATCGAGCCCTATGCCAAGCTGTCGGGCACCGCCGGCCCCGTCGCCCTCACCGCCGGCGTCGCCTACGCGCCCAAGCAGCAGGCGCTGGGGCCCTGGTATACCAACGGCACATCGGCCGCGAACGGCGTCTACGACCGCGTCAATGCGAAGGACGACAATCTCTATCTCTGGGGCGACGTCAGCAGCGGGATCCCGAACACCGGGCTGACCGTGAAGGGCCATATCGGCTATTCGCGCGGCAACAAGGGCCTCGGGCCGTTCGCGACCAGCGTGTCGCCGACCGGCGAGTATTTCGACTGGCTGCTCGGCGCGGACTATGTGATCCCGACGACCCCGCTGACGCTGGGTGTTGCGTATGTCGACACCGACATCGGCAAGGGCGAGTCGGCGTATCTCCAGCCAAGCTTCAGTCGGGGTCAGGACGGCAACGGCTCGATCGCAAACGGCAAGGTCCTGGTCTCGCTGACCGCGGCGTTCTGATCTAGCGCCGTCCTCGCCCTTCCTGCTTTCCCTCTCCTATCTGGAGAGGGAAAGGCGGCGATGGGTTAGGGCACGCCAGCATTGTCTCCCCGCGAAGGCGGGGATCCAGACTGGGCTCCCGCCTTCGCGGGAGAACAAGGAGGGGCGTGCCGAGGTTACTCTTGCCGGGGCTACTTCGTTCCCCGTTCCCCATCGCGTCACCCCAGCGAAAGCTGGGGTATCTCTCGAGGCTAGCGACGTTCGTCACACGGTGAGATCCCAGCTTTCGCTGGGATGACGGATTTAGGGGCGGGTGCGGGCACGGATCGTGGCATCATGAAATCATGGTCCGCTTCGGACCTTCCCGCGGCGCTAACCAGACGAGAAAAAGGGCGGCCCCGCGAGGAGCCGCCCTTTTTCGTGCTTCGGGAGAACCCCGATCAGTTCGCGGTGGTGCGCGCGTCTTGGCCGTCGCCCTCTGGCGCTGCGACGATGTCGCGCGTGGTCGAGCCCTTGTCCACCACCGTCGTGCCGGGATCGCCAGCGCTGGAACGGATGCCGGGGTCATCGCTGTCCGCACCCGCGTCGTTCAGCACGCCGGTCTCGGCCGCGCTACGTGCAGCAGTCCCGCCGAACAGCGCGTCGAGCGTCTGGGCGTTGGCCGCGGTATCCTGCGGGCGAGCGGCGCCGGGCTGCGGCGGGACCAGTGCGAAGTCGGGCGGGATCACGAGCGGCGCCTGGCGGGCCACCGCGAACTCGTCGGGGCGCGCGCGATCGAGGCTCTTGCTCGTCGCACAGCCGGACAGGAGGACAACGACGCTCGCCATACCGGCAGCCAGGGGCACAAACTTACGCATGGGAATTCTCCACAGGGGGCTTCTCGCGCACGAGGAGCGCCCGAACAAGCAGGACGAGCACGCCGACAGTAATCGCTGCATCGGCGACATTGAAGACCAAAAACGGACGCCATTCGCCGATATGCAGGTCGCAGAAATCGACCACATAGCCGAGCCGGATCCGGTCGAGGATATTGCCGATCGCGCCGCCGAGCACGAAGCCGAGCGCGATCTGATCGGCGGGGTTCTTCTCACGCGTCATCCACACCGCGACGCCGATCGCGATCGCGCCGGTCAGCAGTACCAGCGCCCATCGGGTCAGGTGGCCGTCGGCGGGGAGCAGGCCGAGCGAGATGCCGATGTTGGGGACGAAGCGCAGGTCGAAGAACGAGGTGATCGTCTGCGAATCGCCGAGCGAGTCGATCCCGAGCGGCTTGGTCACCGCCCATTTGCTGAGTTGGTCGGCGAGGAACAGCGCGATCGCCGCGCCGAACCCGGCCTTTGGCAGGTTACGCATCGGCCACCACCTCGTCGCACCGGTTGCAGAGATCGCCGTCGACGGTCACCTCGGGGAGGTGGCGCCAGCAGCGGCCGCATTTGTGGAAGTCGGTCCGCGTCACGGTGACTGCGTCGCCCGGCGTAACCTTGGCAACGATGAACGCCTCGGCCAACTCCGCTGCTTCATTCGGCGCAAGAGGCGAGACCGATCGAATTGTCACCTCTGCCTCTAAGCTTGAGCGAACAGTCTTTTCGCGACGCATCGGTTCGATTGCTTCGGTAACGGTTTCGCGCAGCGCACGGATCTGCGTCCACTTCTTCCCGATAGCAACGCCATCCTCCACCTCTGGCAGCGACGGCCATTCGAGGTAGTGTACCGAGCTATCGTCGTTGGGGAAGCGCGATTGCCACACTTCCTCGGCGGTGAAGCACAGCACCGGCGCGGCGTAGCGCACGAGCGCGTGGAACAGCACGTCGAGGACGGTGCGGTACGACCGGCGCTTGATGTCGCTCGGCGCGTCGCAATAGAGCGAGTCCTTGCGGATATCGAAGAAGAACGCGGACAGGTCCTCGTTCGCGAAGTCGGTCAGCAGGCGCGTGTAGCGGTTGAACTCGTAGGCTTCGGCCGCCTGGCGCAGTTCGGTGTCGATCATGCCGAGGCGGTGAAGGACGTAGCGCTCGAGCTCGGGCATGTCGGATACAGCGACGCGCTCCGAGTCGTCGAAGCCTTCGAGCGCGCCGAGCATGTAGCGGAACGTGTTGCGCAGCTTCCGGTACGCGTCGGAGGCGGTGGCGAGCACCTCCTTGCCGATCTTCACGTCGTCGAAATAGTCGGTCGAGGCGACCCACATGCGCAGGATGTCGGCGCCGGACTCGCCAATGATCTTGAGCGGATCGACGACGTTGCCGAGCGACTTCGACATCTTGCGGCCCTGGCCGTCGAGCGCGAAGCCGTGCGTCAGGACCGCGTCATAGGGTGCGCGACCGCGCGTGCCGCAGCTTTCGAGCAGCGACGACTGGAACCAGCCGCGATGCTGGTCCGAGCCTTCGAGATACAGGTTCGCGCGGGTGCCTTCGCCGTAGCGTGCTTCGACGGTGAAGACGTGCGTGCAGCCGGAATCGAACCAGACGTCGAGGATGTCCTTCACGACCTCATAGTCGGCGAGGTCGTAGTCGGGGCCGAGCAGCGCCTGGTGGCCGTCCGCATACCACGCGTCCGCGCCGTTCTGGCGGAAGGCCTCGACGATGCGCGCGTTGACGTTCGCGTCGTTGAGGTACTGGCCGGTGGCGCGATCGACGAACAGCGCGATCGGCACGCCCCAGGCACGCTGGCGCGAGATGACCCAGTCGGGGCGGCCCTGCACCATCGACGTGATCCGGTTTTCCGCGCGCGCGGGGATCCAGGTGGTAGCGGCGATCGCATCGAGGGCGATCTCGCGGAGGGTTGCGCCGTTGGAGCTTTCTGCTTCTGCTCCCCTCCCGCTTGCGGGAGGGGTTAGGGGAGGGGAGGCGTCGAGCGCAGCATTTGCGGCACTGCCCTCCCCTAACCCCTCCCGCAGGCGGGAGGGGGACTCTGTGTCGCTCCGGTCCATCGGGATGAACCATTGCGGGGTCGCGCGGAAGATCACCTTCGCCTTCGAGCGCCACGAATGCGGGTAGCTGTGCTTGAAGTCGTCGCTCGCCGCCAGCAGCGCGCCGGCCTCGCGCAGGTCAGAGCAGATCGGGCCGTCGGCGCTCACGAACTTTTTGTTGATGACGCTGCCCTGGCCACCGAGCCATGCCCAGTCGGCGCGGTACATCCCGGCGCCGTCGATCGCGAAGACCGGGTCGATGCCGTATTGCTTGCAGAGTTCGAAATCGTCCTCGCCGTGGTCCGGCGCCATGTGGACGAGCCCGGTGCCGGCGTCGGTCGTGACGAACTCACCGGGGAGGAACGGCCGCGGCTTCGCGAAGAACCCGCCGAGTGCGTGCATCGGGTGCCGTGCGGTTGCGTCGGTCAGAAGCTTCCCGCTGCCATTCCATTTTACCTGGAAGACGGGATAATATAAGCCGCTGTTATCCGAGGATATTTGCTTTGCGAGCCGGTCCTTAAACACATCTTTCAAAACGTCGGCTACCAGAAAGCGGCGGCCTGACCATATTTGATGTGCGTTGATCAGCTTCTCTACGTCGGGTTCAACGTTGCTGCCGAGCTGCCCAATACTCAGAATCTCAACGACGACATACTCGATCTCAGGCCCATAGCTCAGCGCTTGGTTCACCGGGATCGTCCACGGCGTCGTCGTCCAGATCACCGCATGCGCGCCGACCAGCTCGGGCGCATTCGGCGCGTCCACAATCTCGAACGCGACGTCGATCTGCGTGGAGACGATGTCCTCATACTCGACCTCGGCCTCGGCGAGCGCGGTCTTCTCGACTGGGGACCACATCACCGGCTTCGCACCACGATACAGCTGGCCGCTCTCCGCGAACTTCAGCAATTCGCCGACGATCGTGGCTTCTGCCTCAAATTTCATCGTCAGATACGGATCGGCCCAGTCGCCCATCACGCCGAGCCGCTCGAACTCGCCCTTCTGCACGTCGACCCATTTCTCGGCGTAGGCGCGGCATTCGGCACGGAACTGGTCGACGGGGACGTCGTCCTTGTTGAGCTTCTTTGCGCGATACGCTTCCTCGACCTTCCACTCGATCGGCAGGCCGTGGCAGTCCCAGCCGGGGACATAGGGCGCGTCCTTGCCCATCAGCGATTGTGAGCGAACGATGATGTCCTTCAGGACCTTGTTCATCGCGTGGCCCATGTGGATGTCGCCGTTCGCGTACGGGGGGCCGTCGTGCAGGATGAAGCGTTCGCGCCCGAGCCGCTGTTCGCGCAACCGGTCGTAGATGCCGAGCTTCGCCCAGCGCTCGAGAATCGCCGGCTCCTTGGCGGCCAGGCCCGCCTTCATCGGGAAGTCGGTCTTCGGCAGGAAGACGGTATCGCGGTAATCGCGGGCGGGCGCAGGAGTATCGGTCATAAGTGGGCCGGGCTGTAGCCGGTAGCGCGCCGCGTTGCCATCCCCTGTCCCATGACGGTGACCCCAGTCTCTACCGTCACTTCAGCCCCTGCCGTCACCCCAGCGAAAGCTGGGGTCTCGTGCGGTAGGGGGCCGTTCCATTACATGGATACCCCAGCTTTCGCTGGGGTGACGGGACTTGTGAGGAGGCTATCGCGCTAAGATCGCCCGCGCGCGCGCGCAGTCGGCGTCCATCTGCGTGATGAGCGCATTGAGGTTGGCGAACTTCGCCTCAGCACGCAGATACTCGATCAGGGCAACCTCGATCCGCTGGCCGTACAGGTCCTCGCCGAAATCGAAGAAATGCGGTTCGAGCAATTCCTTCGGCGGATCGAAGCTCGGGCGGATGCCGAGGTTCGCGGCGCCCTTCAGCACGCGCCCGTCCTCGAGCCGCCCGGTCACCGCATAGATCCCGTAGGCGGGGCGCAGATAATTGCCCATGTCGAGATTGGCGGTCGGATAGCCGATCGTGCGGCCGACCTTGTCGCCGTGCTGGACGAAGCCCTGGATCGCGAACGGCCGCGTCAACAGCCGGGTGGCGGTGGCCATGTCGCCCGCGCGGAGGGCTTCGCGGATGCGGGTGGAGGAGATGGTTTCGCCGTCTAACGATACCGCGCCGACGGTTTCCGCGCGAAACCCGTGGGCCGGGCCGCGCGAGGCGAGCGTGCGGACGGTGCCGGCCTTGCCCTTGCCGAAGGTGAAGTCCTCACCGGTGACGACACCCGCCACGCGCAGATTGCGTTCGAGCCGCTCGGTAATGAAGCGCTCGGCGGTCAACGCGGCGAGATCGCCGTCGAAATTGAACACGACCATCGCGTCGGCGCCGGCCTTCTTGAAAAGCGCCTGGCGCTGATCGAGCGTGGTCAGGCGGAAGGGCGGGGTGTCGGGGCGGAAATGGCGGACCGGATGCGGGTCGAATGTCGCGACGATTGCGGGGCGCCCCTCGGCATGCGCCCAAGCGACCGCGCGCGCGACCACGGCCTGGTGGCCAAGGTGAAATCCGTCGAAATTCCCCAGCGCGACGATCCCGTTCGCCAGATACGAAGGGATGGAAGCGCCACCGTCGAGCCGTTGCATGCGCGGGTCAGTAACCAGCCGTCGCGAAAGGCGATAGTCCTTCCGTAAGCTTGTTCTCCCGCGAAGGCGGGAGTCCAGCCTGTGCTCCCGCCTTCGCGGGAGAACAACTTAGCCCCGGGTGAGCGTCACGAAGCTGTAAGCCGGACGTTCGCCTTCGGCCGAATGGTCTTCGCGGGCGATCTCCACCCAGCCGTCGAACGCGGGCACGGTCGCGTCGCCCTCTGGCTTGGCATGGACTTCGGTCAGTTCGATGCGATCCGCGTGAGCGAGCAATTGCATATAAATTTGCGCACCGCCGATCACCGCCACGTCGTCGCCGGCCATCGCCAGCGCCTCTTCAACGGAGTGCGCGACCTCGGCGCCTTCCGCGGTCCAGTCGCCGCGCGTGAGAACGATGTGGCGGCGGCCGGGCAGGGGGCTCGGGAAGCTCTCGAACGTCTTGCGCCCCATCACCATCGGCTTGCCCATCGTCAGCACTTTGAAGCGCTTGAGGTCGGCGGGGAGACGCCACGGGAGGTGCCCGTCGCGGCCGATGACGCCGTTGCTGGCGCGGGCGAGGTAGAAGGTGATCATGGCGGAGGTCATGCCGCAATCGAGGGCAAAGAGCCACTTCGAGCATTGTGCCGGAACCTGACCCCAGCACCTCCCCGGCGGAGGCCGGGGTCCAGTTGGGAAACGTCGCTAACGAAGAACTGCACTCCGTTACTCCCACCTTTCCAACTGGGCCCCGGCCTTCGCCGGGGTGGTGGAGTCCGGGAAGATGTGCGATTTTAGTTCGGCGCGTGTTCCTTCACATACGCCTCAGGATCCTTCTCGACGACCTTAACCCCGTTCAGATGATTCGCCTCGAATGCCGCAAACCGCACGCCCAGCTCATGCCGCTCTTCCAGCGTCGCATGCTTGCGGAAATCGGTCAGCCCTTGCCGCTCTTCCTCCGCCAAATGATCGCTGTTCGCCTTGTTGCACTCGCCAACCGCCTCGAACCACGCGTCCGACCCAACAGGATGCTTGTCGACTGCCTCGCCCGTTTCGCGGATGTCGTTGTGATCCTCGATCGCGTCCTCGGTCTCCTCAGCGGCCGAGTCGGCGTCGTTGCCGCCGGTGCCGATCTTCATCAGCCGCGGGTAGAAGAAGCGCTCCTCCGCCTCGGCATGCGCGTCGAGCAGGTTCTTGAGCCGCGTCCACAACGCCGACAGCGCCTCGGTGTCCTTCGCGTCGATCGAATCGATCTGCGCGAAGAGGTTACGCTGCTGCGCGTGTTCGTCGAGGATGAGCTGTGTGATGTCCATGCGCCTCTGAACCACGCAGCACGCAGCCGGTTCCTATTGCGATTCGCTCTCTGTTCAGACCGCGACGGGCGCCTTGATGTGCGCCTGCGCGACGTAGTCGTGGAGCACGAAATCTTCATATTCGTACGCGTCGATCGAGTCCGGCTTCCGCGAGATTTCGAGGCGCGGCAACGGGCCGGGATCGCGCGTTAGTTGCAGGCGCGCCTGCTCCAGATGGTTCGAATAGAGGTGGCAATCGCCGCCGGTCCAAATGAACTCGCCGACCTCCAGCCCGCATTGCTGCGCGAGGATGTGCGTGAGCAGCGCGTAGCTGGCGATGTTGAACGGCACGCCGAGGAAGATGTCGCCCGAGCGCTGGTAGAGCTGGAGCGACAGCTTGCCGTTCGCAACGTGCGTCTGGAACAGGCAGTGGCAGGGCGCGAGCGCCATCGCGTGCAGATCGCCCGGATTCCATGCGCTGACGATCTGGCGGCGCGAGGCGGGGTTCGTCTTGATCTGCTCGATCAGCTCGGCGATCTGGTCGATGTGACGGCCATCGGCGGCCACCCAGTCGCGCCACTGCTTGCCGTAGACCGGACCGAGATCGCCGTTCTCGTCCGCCCATTCGTCCCAGATCGCGACTTTCCGATCCTGCAACCAGCGCACGTTCGTATCGCCGCGGAGGAACCACAGCAGTTCGACGATGATCGAGCGGAGGTGGAGCTTCTTGGTGGTGAGGACGGGAAAGCCCTGCGCGAGATCGAAGCGCATCTGCGCGCCGAACACGCTGAGCGTGCCGGTGCCGGTGCGGTCCATCGTCTCGACGCCGGTCGAGAGCACGCGGTCCATAAGGTCTAGATATTGGCGCATCGGGTTTGCGTAGCGGGGCGGGGGCGGGGGCTCAAGCGGATGTAGTTGCGCGTGCGGTGGCGGGCATCGCGGGGCAGGCGGGTACGTGCTGCCGTCGCCCGTGCCTTCTCCTCGTATCGCGGACCTCGCCGCGGCTCGCGCGCTGTTCGCCGGGTTGGGTCATGCCACGGTCGAGACGGTGGCGGTCGCGTATCTTGATCCGAATCGGAGGCTTCTCCGGATGCGGCATGTCGTCGGGGGGCGGGATCAGGTGGCGATCTCGATCCGCACGGTTGCAGCGGATGCGTTGGCGTTCGGCGCGGTCGGGGTCGTGATGGCGCATAACCATCCGAGCGGCGATGCGACGCCGAGTGCGCAGGACGTGGCGTTCACGCGGGCGCTGGCTGCGGGGTTGCGGACGCTGGAGGTGGTGTTGCTCGATCATCTGGTGATCGCGGGCGACGAGGTGACGAGTCTCAGGACGATGGGGGTGATTTGACCGTTTCGACATCAATCTTCCCCTGCAAGGGGAGGTGGCTGGCGCTTGCCAGACGGAGGGGTGACACCCTCTCGATAGCGCGATACCCCTCCGTCAGCCCGATGGGCTGACACCTCCCCTTGCAGGGGAGGATTGACCGGGGCTCCTCACCCCAACCTGCAAGCCCGAATCGCCTCCGGCTTCGGCCGCGGCCCGGTCGCGCGGAACGTCGCGAGATACCCGCCCGCCGACGGCATCTCGTCCATATCGACCTGCGTATACCCAACCGCAGCGAACTCGCACTTCAGCAACGCCGGTGGCGTGCCGTGGTTCTGCGTCGGGCGGTTCGCATCCACCACCACCACCAGCCCGTCGGGCTTCAGCGAAGGCCGCAGCCGCCACAGGAACTCGTACGGCTGCTCGATCTCGTGATACATGTGCACCATCAGCACCCGGTCGAAGCTCGCCTCGGGCAGCTTCGGGTCGTTCGCTTCGCCCAGCTTCACGCTGACGTTCGCCAGATCCTCGCGCGCGACACGCTCCGCCAGCGTGTCGCGCACGCTCGCGACGATGTCCTCGGCCAGCACACGCCCGTCCTTGCCGACCCGCGCAGCCATGCGGATCGTGTAATAGCCCTCACCCGCGCCGATATCCGCGACCGTCATCCCCTTGCGGATCTCGGCCTTGTTCATCACCTCGCCAGCTTCGTTCAGCCGATCGCGCGCCTCTTCGTTCGACCAGCGCGCGGAGACGATCGACGCGACTGGACGATCGGCCGCGGGGAACACCGGCTCCTTCGGCTCGCGCTTGATCAGCGGCTTGCTCCCGTCGCACGCTGCGAGCAGGACCACCGGCGACAGCATCAGGGCAAGGGCACCCTTCAGCTTCAATCGACGTCCTCCACCTCGACGGCCTCGCCGGTCACGCGCTGCGACAGCGCCGCCGCCATGAACATCTCGAGATCGCCGTCGAGTACGTCGGACGGGCTGGTCGAGACGACGCCGGTGCGAAGGTCCTTCACCATCTGGTACGGCTGGAGCACGTACGAACGGATCTGGTGGCCCCAACCGATGTCGGTCTTGCCCGCATTCTCAGCGTTCGCCGCGGTCTCGCGGATCGCCAGTTCGCGCTCGTACAGACGCGCGCGGAGCTGGTTGTACGCCTCGGCCTTGTTCTTGTGCTGCGAGCGCTGGTTCTGGCACTGCACGACGATCCCGGTCGGGATGTGTGTGATGCGCACCGCCGAATCGGTCGTGTTGATGTGCTGACCGCCGGCGCCCGACGCACGGTAGGTGTCGATGCGCAGGTCGCTTTCGTTATATTCGACCTCGATATTGTCGTCGACGACCGGATACACCCAGACGCTGGCGAACGACGTGTGCCGTCGCGCCGCCGAGTCGTACGGGCTGATCCGGACGAGCCGGTGCACGCCGCTCTCGGTCTTTGCGTAGCCGTACGCGTTCTCGCCTTTCAGCAGCAGCGTGGCCGACTTGATCCCGGCCTGTTCGCCCGAATGCTGGTCGACCAGCTCGACCTTCAAGCCGTGGCGCTCGCCCCAGCGCGAATACATCCGGCTGAGCATGCCTGCCCAGTCTTGGCTTTCGGTCCCGCCGGCGCCCGCGTTCACCTCGATATAGGTGTCGTTGGCATCGGCCTCGCCCGCGAGCAGCGCCTTGATCTTGTCCCGGTCGGCACGCGCGGCGAGTTCGGCGAGCGCGGCGACGCCGTCCGCCTCCATCGCGGTGTCGCCCTCGGCCTCGGCCATCTCGATCAGCTCGGCGGTGTCCGACAACTCGCTCTGGATCGCGCGCGTCGCGCTGATCGCCTCGTCGAGACGACGACGCTCGCGCATCACCTCCTGCGCGGCCTTGGGATCGGACCAGAGCGCCTGATCCTCGGCGCGCGGTCCCAGTCGAGGAAGCGGCGCAGCAGCGCCAGCGCGTCGTTGATGGTGTCTACGTGAGCCTGCGCTTCGGCGCGCATGATATTCTCCAAAATGTCCGTCATCCCAGCGAACGCTGGGATCTCCGTCCGCGAGGGCGCGGGTGCGGGTTGAGATCCCAGCGTGCGCTGGGATGACGATGTAGGAACTGCGCTAGTAGATTCCGCCTTGTCTTTGCAAGAAATCGCTGTCGCGCGGCGCTTCGGCCTTCTTCACCGCGGTGGTGGTCGCTGCCGCGGTCGGGGCGACATCCGAGCGTCGCGCGGCACGCCGCGGTTCGCTCTCGGGCTTGAACGCTTCCCAGATCACCGCGGGTTTAGGATCGCTGGTATCGGGCCACGTGCCATAGACCGGCCGGCCGCTCGCGCGATCGATCCGGACCATGCGGATCCCCGCCGGCGCGCGGAACGGCAGCTTGGGCAAATCCTCATACGCCTTGACCGCGAACTGCTTGAAGATCGGCGCGGCGAGCGTGCCGCCCTGTGCTGCGCCACCAAGGTTCTTCGGCGTGTCGAACCCGATATACAGCCCGCCGACGAACTGCGGCGTGCCCCCGACGAACCACACGTCGGTCGGACCGTTGTTCGTGCCCGTCTTGCCGAACATCGGCCGATCGAGATCGCGCAACGTCACCGCAGTGCCGCGCTGGACGACGCCCTCGGTGATGTGGACCATCTGGTAGGCGGTCATCGCGTCGAGCACCTGGCGCTGGCGCGTAATCGGCCGCGGCATCGGCTTGCCGTCCCAGTCGGGCGCGTTGCAGCGATCGCAGGGCCGCCAGTTCTCGGGCCAGATCACCTTGCCGTGGCGATCCTGGACGAAGTCGATCAGCGACGGCGGGCCGCCCTTGCCGTTGTTGGCGAGGATCGAATACGCGTTGACCATCCGCCCGACGGTCGTCTCGCCGGCGCCGAGCGCGTAGGAGAGATACGGCGCGTAATCGCCGACGCCCATCTTCTTGATGGTCGCGACGACCTTGGGCATGCCGGTCTGCGCGGCGGCGCGCACCGTCATCAGGTTGCGCGACTGCTCGATGCCCCAGCGCATCGTGTGCGGGCCGGACCCGCGCGAATTGCCGAAGTTGCGGAAGCATTTCTGCCCCAGCCGCGCGCCCTGATAGACGCAGAACGGCCCGTCGACGATGATCGAGGCAGGCGTCATGCCGTTGTCGAGCGCGGCGGAATAGACGATCGGCTTGATCGTCGAACCCGGCTGGCGCATCGCCTGCGTCGCGCGGTTGAACGCCTGCAACCGGTCGTCGAAGCCGCCCTGCATCGCCAAGACGCGGCCCGACGCCGGCTCCTCGACGACGAACGCGCCCGAGACCTTGGGGATCGCCCGGAGCGCGAACGAACCACCGTCCGGCGCCACCGCGATGATGTCGCCGACCTTGATCGCGCCGAACGCGTTGCCGCCCTTGCCGCGCACCGGCATCTGCGCAGCATAGCGCGGTAGCGTGCCGGTCTTGCCGGTGCGGAAGCCGAGGCTCCAGGCGTTGCCGTCCTTGCCCGTCACGATCGCCGCGACCCAATCGCGATAATCGAGCGCGATATTGCTGTTGAGCAATGGCTGGAGCCAGTTGTCGTCCTCGATCTCGACATGGCGGATCGGGCCGTTCCAGCCGCGCCCGCTGTCGAACCGCACCAGACCATCACGCAAGGCTTGCTGCGCGAGATCCTGCAACTTCGCGTCGAACGAGGTCCGCACCCACAGCCCGCCCGAATAGACGCTGTACGGGCCGTCCTTCGCGTTCTCGCCGAACTTCGCCATCAGCTGGCGACGGACTTCCTCGACGAAATAGCCGCCGACGCTCTCGAATTTCGGCGTGCGGCGCATCACCGCGCCGAGCGGCTCGGCATTGGCCTGATCATGCTGCGCGCGCGTGATGAACCCGTTGTCGAGCATCCGGTTGAGCACATAGTTGCGCCGGATCATCGCGCGCTCGGTGTTGCGCACCGGATCGTAGTTCGACGGACCCTTGGGCAGGATCGCGAGATACGCCATCTGCGCGAGATCGAGCTGGTCGAGTTCCTTGTCGAAATACGCATGGCTCGCCGCCTCGACGCCGAACGCGTTACGCCCGAGCGC
>Ga0308158_10002385_pt1 | contig 17882 bp, 19 predicted proteins | sample PhyBR2_FD_201038 | JGI IMG/M metagenome (GOLD analysis project Ga0308158, IMG submission 201038) | Phyllosphere microbial communities from UC Gill Tract Community Farm, Albany, California, United States - DLSLB.R2 | ecosystem: Host-associated > Plants > Phyllosphere > Unclassified | place: USA...
TGGGGTCTTCTGTCTTGTCGGCACCGCTTTCGCTTTCGGCCATTGCCTACTCCGCTCGCGCCAATTCGCGCAGCCACTGCAAGGCGTTGGTCGCCAGCGGCTGATACTGGTTGAGGATATCGCCCAAACTGACCCAGAGGATGAACATCCCCAGCACCAGGGTCAGCGGGAAACCGATGGAAAAGATATTCAGCTGCGGCGCGGCGCGGGTCATCACGCCGAAGGCGATGTTGACCACCAGCAAGGCCGTGATGGCAGGCAGCACCAGCAGCACGCCGGCGCTCAACACCCAGCCCATGCGCAGCACCACGTCCCAGAAATGCGCAGTCAACAGGCCACCGCCAATGGGCAGCGTAGTGAAACTCTCGGTCAGCACCTCGAAGATCACCAGATGGCCGTTCATGGACAGGAACACCAAGGTCACCAGCATGCTGAAGAACTGGCCGACCACCGCCACGGACACCCCGTTGGTGGGATCGACCATGGAGGCGAAGGCCATGCCCATCTGGATCGCCAGGATCTGCCCGGCGACGACGAAGGCCTGAAACAGGAACTGCAGCGAGAAGCCGAACAGCGCGCCGATGATGATCTGCTCGGCGACCAGCAGCAGCGCCTGGACGCTGATCGCATCGACCGTGGGCGCCGGCGGCAAACCCGGCACGATGACCACGGTGATGGCCACGGCAACGTACAGCCGCACCCGCTGCGGCATCACCTGGGTACCGAAAATCGGCATGGTCATCAGCATCGAGGCCACGCGGAACAGCGGCAGGATGAAACTGGCGACCCAGCCGCCGATCTGCGCGTCGGTCAGTTGCAGCAGCGGCTGCATCAGCCGATCACCTGCGGGATGTTGGAATACAAAGTGGTGATGTATTCCATGAAGGTGCGCACCATCCACGGCCCGATGACGATCAGCGTCACCAGCATGACCAGCAGGCGCGGAAGGAAGCTCAGGGTCTGTTCGTTGATCTGCGTGGCGGCCTGGAACATGGCGATGATCAGGCCGACGATCAGGCTCGGCAGAACCAGGATCGCGACCATCACGGTGGTCAGCCACAGCGCTTCGCGAAACAGGTCGACGGCGACTTCTGGGGTCATGGGTTCAGGCTCCTGGACAAGGCAAGGTCAGACACCACCGAAACTCCCTGCCAGGGTCCCGATGATCAACGCCCAGCCATCGACCAGGACGAACAGCATGATCTTGAACGGCAGCGAGATGATCAACGGCGAGAGCATCATCATGCCCATGGCCATCAGCACGCTGGCGACTACCAGGTCGATGATCAGGAAAGGAATGAAGATCATGAAGCCGATCTGGAACGCCGTCTTCAGCTCGGAAGTCACGAACGCCGGCACCAGGATGGTCAGCGGCGCCTGGTCGGCGCTGGCGATGTCGGTGCGTTTGGACAGCCGCATGAACAGTTCCAGATCGCTCTGTCGAGTCTGTGCCAGCATGAAGTCCTTGATCGGGCCTTCAGCGCGGGCGACCGCGTCCTGGGCCCTGAGCTGCTCGTTCAGGTAGGGCTGCAGGGCCTGCTGGTTCACCTTGTCGAACACCGGCGCCATGATGAACATGGTCAGGAACAGCGCCATGCCGGTCAGCAACTGGTTGGACGGGGTCTGCTGCAAGCCCAGGGCCTGGCGCAGGATGGAGAACACGATGATGATCCGCGTGAAACTGGTCATCAACATGACGAACGCCGGAATGAAACTCAGCGCGGTCATGATCAGCAGGATCTGCAGGTTGACCGAGTACTCCTGCTGCCCGTTGGCGCCACTGGTCATGGTCAGCGCCGGTATCTGCAGCGGGTCGGCGGCCAGCGCCAGGGGCGCCGCCAACATCAGGGTCAGCGGCAGGACTATGCGCAACGCACCCATCACTTCTTATCCTTCTGGTCCTTGCCCAGCAGTTCCATCAGGCGCTGGGCGAATTCGGGCGTAGCCTGGGTGGTTCTGTCGGGTGGCTCGACCGGGGTGTTCATCACATGCAAGGCGCTGATGCGGCCCGGGCTTACGCCCAGCAGGATCTGCTCTTCGCCCACCTGTACCAGCACCAGCCGGTCACGCGGACCCAGCGCCTTGGCGCCGATCACGTCGATGACCTGGCCCTGGCGCGGCGCGGCCTGCTGGACGCGGCGCATCAGCCAGGCCAGGCCGAAAATCAAGGCCACTACCGCTAAAAGACCCAGCACGGTCTGCACCAACTGACCGGCCACGCCGGTGCCCCCGGACGCCACTACCGGCGCGGTAGCGGGAACCGCTTCGGGCGCTGCCAGAACCGCCACGGGCAACAGCAGCAAGGCCCACAGGAACCGGCCCATCACCGCAGCTTCTTGATGCGTTCGCTGGGGCTGATCACGTCGGTCAGGCGAATGCCGAACTTTTCGTTGACCACCACCACTTCGCCGTGGGCGATCAACGTGCCGTTGACCAGCACGTCCAGAGCCTCGCCGGCCAGGCGATCAAGTTCGATCACCGAACCCTGGTTGAGCTGCAGCAGGTTACGGATGCTGATATCGGTGGCCCCGACCTCCATGGAGATCGTCACCGGGATGTCGAGGATCACATCCAGGTTCGGGCCATCGAGGGTCACCGGCCCGCTGCCCGATTTGGGCGAGCTGCCGAACTCTTCCATGGGCAGGCGCGAAGAGCCGGAACCACCGCGTGCATCGGCGGCCAGCAGCGCGTCGATATCGTCCTGCCCGGCATCCCCGGATTCGCCCAGAGCGGCAGCCCATTCATCGGCCAGAGCCTGGTCTTCGGCGGAGATTGTTTCGTCTTGATCGGCCATCAGTGGTCCTCGGCGGGCATCTAAATCGTCAGGTTGAACCGGTCAGCGGCGCTCGATCGGTTCGATTACTTGTAAAGCCAGGTTGCCCTTGTGCGAGCCGAGCTTGGCTTTGAACGAGGGCACGCCATTGGCGCGCAGGATCAGCTCCTCGGGCAGCTCCACCGGAATCACGTCGCCGGGCTGCATGTGCAGGATGTCACGCAGCTTCAACTGGCGACGTGCCACGGTAGCGCTCAGCGGAACGCTGACGTCCAGCACGTCTTCGCGCAGCGCCTTGCTCCAGCGTTCGTCCTGGTCGTCCAGGTCGGACTGAAAACCGGCATCGAGCATCTCGCGCACCGGTTCGATCATCGAATACGGCATGGTCACGTGCAGGTCGCCGCCACCGCCATCGAGCTCGATGTGGAAAGTCGAGACCACCACCGCCTCGCTGGGGCCGACAATGTTGGCCATGGCCGGGTTGACCTCCGAGTTGATGTACTCGAAGTTGACTTCCATGATCGCCTGCCAGGCTTCCTTCATGTCGAGGAAGGCCTGGTCGAGCACCATGCGCACCACGCGCAGTTCGGTCGGCGTAAATTCACGGCCCTCGATCTTGGCGTGGCGGCCGTCGCCGCCGAAGAAATTATCGACCAGCTTGAACACCAGCTTGGCATCGAGGATGAACAGGCCGGTGCCACGCAGTGGCTTGATCTTGACCAGATTGAGACTGGTCGGCACGTACAGCGAATGCACGTACTCGCCGAACTTCATTACCTGCACGCCGCCGACCGCCACATCGGCGGAACGGCGCAACAGGTTGAACATGCTGATACGGGTATAGCGAGCGAAACGCTCGTTGATCATTTCCAGCGTCGGCATGCGCCCACGCACGATGCGATCCTGGGTGGTCAGGTCGTAGCTCCTGATGCCCCCGGGTTCACCGTTGCCTTCGGTTTGCACCAGGCCATCGTCGACGCCGTGCAGCAGCGCGTCGATCTCGTCCTGGGACAGCAGGTCCTGCACGGCCATGGGTTGTTCCTACTGCAATACGAAGTTAGTGAAGAGCACCTGGTCGATGACTGGCTTGCCCACTTCTTTCTGCGCCACTTCCTGAACGCTGGCGGTGGCCTTCTGGCGCAGCATTTCCTGGCCGATCGGCGTGGTCAGGGTTTCGAACGGCTGTCCGGAGAAGAGCATCACCAGGTTGTTGCGGATGACCGGCGTGTGGACCTTCAAGGCATCCATGTCAGCCTTGTCCCGCGCTTGCAGGACGATGCTCACCTGCATGTAGCGGTCACGGCCGTTCTGCTTGAAGTTAACCACGAAGGCGGGCGTCAGTGGCTCGTAGATCGCCGCAGGTTTGACATGGGTAACGGCGGCCGGGGTTTCTTCGGCCGGCGCGCTGGCGGACTTGTGCATGAAGAACCAGGTTGCGCCGACCGACAGACCGACGGCCAGGAGCAGGCCCACCACCACCAGAATGATCAGCTTGAGCTTGCCCTTGCCTTCCTTGGCTGCGGGTTCTTTTGCTTCTTCGGTCTTTGCCATGCCAATAATCCGTCACCAATGAGGGGTAAGCGTACCCATGGCGACGATGGAGCAAGGGTTGTGCCAACAAACCTTCTGGCAAGGCTGTATGGCACATGGCAGGGATCACCCTGCCAGTTCAGGCGTAATAGTCCACCGCGCTGGTGCCCAGCACCGTGCTCGCGGCCACCGACTGCGCAGCGGCCACTGCGGGCTCGCCGCCATCGATCGCATCCGCGCCGGAGCGCTCGCCTGTGCTGCGGCGGCTCTGCTGCGCCTGCTGCTCGCCCTGGGACTGACGAGACTGGTCGGACACGTTGACGTCGAGCTGCCCCATACCCTGCTGGTTGAACATGTCCTTGAGGCGATGCTGCTGGCTCTCCAGCGCCTCGCGCACGCCGATGTGGGCACTGGAGAACGTCACCTGGGTCTGCTGGTCGGGCGTGATGTCGACGCGGATGTCCAGGCGCCCCAATTCCGCGGGTGTCAGCTGGATGTCAGCGGACTTCAGGTTCTGGCTGGACAGGTACATGACCCGGTTGACCAGGCCCTCGGTCCACCCCGACTGCTGCATGGCCAGGGGCTGGCCCAATGGGCTGGCCACCGGCGCCGCGCTGCTGGTCTTGGCAGTGCTGGCCTGGGTCAGGGCTTGAAGACGGTCCGCGAAGTTGTCCAGGCGAGTGTCACCGGCGGCCCCATCGGCATCTTTCAGGCCACTGTCGATCAAGCCGGCAAACGCGGATTCACCGCCCTCGCCTGCCTCACCTGCCTGCTCCTTGCCCATCATGGCCGCCAGACCGTTGACGAAATTGCCCTCGGCACCACGCTCATTGGCCGCTGCTGGATCGGTCGGCGACGTTTGGCTGGCATGTGCCGAGGTGGTGCCATTATTTTTGGCGGTTTGCTCGAGCGCCAGGCGTAACGCCGGCAAATCGGCGAGCACGTCCTGGGCAGGGTCGAAATCCTCGACGGCGCCATCGGTATCCACATCGACCAGGCTGGCCGTGGTCACTGCCGCTGGCAGCGCCTGCACGACGGCCGGATTGGCAGCCGGGTCGGCCGCAGCTGGCACCGTCGCAGGGTCGACAGGTGCGCCTGCGGCGGTCACCGATGCGTCGTCCTTGTCGGTGGCATCAGCGACCTTGTCGTCATCCTTGGCAGCAGGCTTGTCTACCTTTTCAGCTTTTTCGAGCTTTTCCGGCTTGTCAGCCTTGGCCGCTGGCAACTTCTTGCCGCTATCGGCAACCGCCGGGTTGGCACTGGCGCCCTTGTGGGCAGGTGCAATGGCGGTTTCCCTGGCAGCCACCGGCGTGGGCTCGGCCTTGGCCTTGACCGCCACTTCGTGGTTCTGGCGCGCATAGAGATCGGCGAAACGCGGCGAAGAATCGGTGTCCGCCGCAGACGGCTTGGCTGCTCCGGTGGCGGATGCCGCGCGTGCCGCAGCACCCAGTTGCAGCAACAGAGGGTTTGAAGCGACGGCCATGAAGATCTCCCCGATACGGTGGCGTTAACGCTGATAGCCGTGGAGGAAGCAAGTATCGGGCCAGGCGTACAGCTGTGGTTACTGCCGACTCTTAACGAGGAAAACGCGCACGCTCTTCGGCATACAGCTCCAGTACCAGCGCGAACTCGCCGTCGATGCGCTGCACATGCGCGTCGACCCCTTCCAGCGTGCCTTGGCGGCAATACTGCTCCAGTTCGCTGCACAACTGCGCCAGGCGCAAGGCGCCCATGTTGCCGCTGCTGCCCTTGAAGCTGTGGGCGGCATGGCCCAGCTCCACCAGATCACGAGATCGGTGCAGTTCGTTCAAGCGCAATTGCGAGTCGCTCAGGAAGGTATCGAGCAACAGGGGATATTCATCCTCCATGACGTCCTCCAGGGCCGTGAGGGCCGCAGGGTCGACATGGGGCCGTTCTGGATGGTTGGTCGCTGTCTGGTGGGTAGCTGTCTGGGTAACGGCTGAATGCTCACCCGTTGATGGATCACTGGCCGATTCACTGGCGGCCACTTGTTCGATAGTCACTTGTTCGCTCCTTGATCAAGCCGATTACGCTTGAGACTCCCAGGTAAATTCAACATGGGCGCTGCGCCCGTCTTCCGACCATCCTGCGCTGTGGCTGAGTTGACGAACCAGGTTGACACCGCGGCCCGACAGCCCATGCACATCGGGCGGCTTGGCCAGGACCTTTTTCGGATCGAAGCCCTTGCCGCTGTCTTCGACGACGATCCGCAGAAGGCCGCCAGCGCCTTTCGGACTCACCTGCAAGTGTATGCGTATGTAGCCGTCTTCCAAAGCCGCCAGCCGATGGTTGCGCAGTGTGTAGTAGTGGGCGAAACCGGCGGTATCGCGCTTGAGCGCGGAATCGAGTTCCAGCACCCCATGCTCCAAGGCGTTGGAGTATAACTCGGCGAACACGCTATAGAGTTCTCCGCTCTGCGAGCGCAGGCCATGAATCTCCTGCAACAATTGCAGGATGTACGGCAGCGGATTGAAACGGCGCAGGGTGTCGGCACGAAATTCGAACATGGCCGACCAGTCGAGCGGGCTGGATTGACCGCTGTCGGAATAGATCAAACTGGCGGGCGGTTGGCGTTCGGCGTCGAACAACGCCAATTGCAACATGCTGACGTCGTCGCGGGACTCACCGCGAAAATCATGCAGGGCCTGCAGGATGCCATCGAACAGTGACTCGGGGTCCTTGTGCGTGTCGAAGACTCGCTCGAGCCTCTCCACCCCGAACGACTCATCCTGGGCGTTACTGGTTTCGATGACACCATCGGACAGCAGCAGCAAGCGATCCCCCGGCGCCATCGGCCAGACTTCGGTCCGGTCTTCGAAGCGCGTAGCCGGCAGCACGCCCAGCGGCAGATGCCGCGACACCAGCGCAACGCGTTCCGAGCCGTCCTGGCGATGCAGGTAGCCATCGGGCATGCCACCGTTCCAGACCTCCACCGTGCAACGCTGGAAGCTGAGCCGCAGCAGGGTGGCGCAGCAGAACATGTCGACCGGCAGGATGCGCTTGAGCTTGGCGTTCATCTCGCGAAGGATTTCGGTCAGCCCATAGCCCTTCGCCGTCATGCCATAGAACACCTCGGCCAGGGGCATCGCGCCGACCGCCGCCGGCAAGCCATGGCCGGTGAAGTCGCCGAGCAATACGTGCATGTCGCCCGAGGGCGTATAGGCTGCCAGGAGCAGATCGCCGTTGAACAGCGCATAGGGCGACTGCAGGTAGCGCACGTTGGGTGCGTCGAGGCAGCCGGAATGGGCGATCTGGTCGAACACCGCCTTGGCCACGCGCTGCTCGTTGATCAGGTAGTCGTGGTGACGGGTGATCTGGTCGCGCTGCTCCAGCACCGTGGCCTGCAAGCGGCGCAGGCGATCCATGGCCTTGATCTTTGCAGCCAGGATTACCTGGTTGTAGGGTTTGGCCAGAAAGTCGTCGCCACCCGCATCCAGGCAGCGTACCAGGGCCTGCTCCTCGGTCAGCGAGGTGAGGAAAATGATCGGCACCAGCGCTTCGCCGGCCAGGCGCTTGATCTCGCGCGCCGCTTCGAAACCGTCCAAGACCGGCATCATGGCATCGAGCAGCACCAGTTGCGGACGCTGCTCGCGAAACACTTCGATGGCTTCCTGGCCGTTGCTGGCGGTAATCACCGCGTGCCCCTGCCGACGCACGATGCTGGACAGCAGCATGCGGTCGGTCATGTTGTCGTCGGCGATCAGAACCGTCAGCGATTCTTCGTTGACGGGCTGCATCAGGAGATCGTGAACAACTTGTCGAAATTGGAGATCGCCAGGATCTTGCGCACATCGGTGGAGATGTTCACCAACTTGATGTTGGCGTTGTCGCTGCCAGCGTGGTCGCGCAGCAACAGCAGCATGCCCAGTGCCGAGCTGTCCATGTAGGTGGTGTTGTTCAGGTCGATGATATAGCTGCCCGGCGTGCCTGCGCTTTCATAGGCTTCACGAAATTGCTGGTGCAGGCTGAAGTCGAAACGGCCCTTGATGGCAATGCACGCCGTGTTTTCCTTTTCATCGAAACTGTGGCTTACCGAACTCTGAGTTACAGCCATGTAGTAATGCTCCTTGGGTGTGCCCTGCAGGCAAGGTTTAGCACTGCGCTGCAGGACGTTCAACAGGGTACTGACGAATTCTGATTAAAAGCTGTCGTGCCTGGGCAGGCGCTGCGACAACTCGTCGAGCAGGCGCTGTTCACGTTTGTCTTCCAACTGCCGGGCCTCGAGAATATAGCGCTGTACCAGCTTGCGCAGCCCCTCCACACGGGCGTAGGCCTGTTGCCAGGTGGTGCGCGCATTGTTCAGGTTGTTCTGATGCCACACAAGGCTCTGCCGCTGTTGACCGACGGCGGTTTCCAACTGGTTGAGAAAGCGTTGGTAGTTCATCAGCCACTGCCCGGAAACGCCACGGCTGCCATTGCTGATCCACTGTTGCTGGTAGTCGTTGCGAAACCGCTCGAGCTCCGCCAGCTTGGCTTCGGCCAAGTTCACCTGACCCTGGAAGTGACCCAGGCGCTGGGCGGCCTTGCGCTCGGTGCTTTCGGCCATTTCCACCACCGGGGCCAGGCGGGCTGCGCGACTCATCGCCATCGGCGTTTACCCCGGTGCCACAGGTGTGAACACCGCCGCCAGGCGCTCGGCGCTGGCTTGCAGGCTTTCGTTGTCGTTCAGGCCCTGGCGCAGGTAGCGCACCAGCTGCGGTTGCAGGGCAATGGCCAGGTCGGTCTCGCGGTCACCACCGGGCACGTAGGCGCCGACGCTGATCAAGTCGCGGCTCTGCTGGTAGCGCGACCACAGCTGCTTGAACTGCTGGGCCTGGCCCAGATGCTGCGGGCTGACCACGCTGGGCATGACCCGGCTGATCGACGCTTCGATATCGATGGCGGGGTAATGCCCCTCCTCGGCCAGGCGCCGGGACAGCACGATGTGGCCGTCGAGCACACCTCGCGCCGAGTCGGCGATGGGGTCCTGTTGGTCGTCACCTTCGGACAACACAGTGTAGAACGCGGTGATCGAGCCACCGCCGGCCTCGGCGTTGCCGGCGCGCTCGACCAGCTTGGGCAGCTTGGCGAACACCGAAGGCGGATAGCCCTTGGTCGCCGGCGGCTCGCCGATGGCCAGGGCGATTTCCCGCTGGGCCTGGGCGAAACGGGTCAACGAGTCCATCAGCAGCAGGACGTTCTTGCCCTTGTCGCGAAAATATTCGGCGATGCGCGTGCAGTACATGGCGGCGCGCAGGCGCATCAGCGGTGCTTCGTCGGCGGGCGAGGCCACCACCACCGAACGCCGCAGGCCCTCTTCGCCCAACGTGTGTTCGATGAACTCCTTGACCTCGCGCCCACGTTCGCCGATCAGGCCGACGACGATGATGTCGGCCTCGGTGAAGCGCGTCATCATGCCCAGCAGCACGCTCTTGCCCACGCCGGTGCCGGCGAACAGGCCCAGGCGTTGGCCACGGCCCACCGTCAGCAAGCCGTTGATGCTGCGAATACCGACATCCAGCGGCTGGCTGATGGGATCGCGCTTGAGCGGGTTGATGGTCGGGCCGTCCATTGGCACCCAGTCCTCGGCCTTCATGCCGCCCTTGCCGTCCAGCGCGCGCCCGGCGCCGTCGAGGATGCGCCCGAGCATGCTCATGCCCATGGGCAGGCGCCCGGTATCGGCCACCGGCACCACTCGCGCGCCGGGCGCGATGCCGCTCACGCTGCCCACTGGCATCAAGTAGATCTTGCTGCCGGAGAAACCCATGACTTCCGCTTCGACCTGCACCGGCTGGTCGCTGTCGTCGTTGATCACCACGCAGCGACTGCCCATGGCGGCGCGCAGCCCTTCGGCTTCCAAAGTCAGGCCGACCATGCGCAGCAGGCGCCCTTCGACGATGGGCTGGCGCGGCAGATCGATGGCCGCCTCGTAGCTGCCCAGGCGCTTGCCGAAGCTGGTGCGATCAAGCTTCATCGGGCGCCTCCAGGTCGATGTTGATGTCGGCCGGAGCCGGATGCATGTTCTGCTCGTGCAATTGGTCGAACAGTTGCGCGATGGCCTGGGTGATGCGCGTTTCCATGCTGGCATCGATGCGGCTGTGTTCGGTTTCGATACGGCAGCCACCGGGCTGCAATGCATCGTCTTCCTGGATCCGCCAGTTTTCCTCGTGCTTCTCGCGCAGCGATTTGATCTGCTCGAAGTCCTGGGGATTGATGAAGATGCGGATATTGTTGGCGCCCATGGGCAGCAGCTTGAGCGCTTCGCGCAGCACTTTTTCGATCTGGCTGGAATCGGTCACCAGTTCGCGACGAACGACCTGGCGCGCGATGTGCCCCACCAGCTCGACCAGGGATTTTTCGATCTGGGTGTCCTGATCGGCGATGGGCGTCAGCAGGTGCCCCAGCAGCCGGTCGAACTGGGCAAGCTTGGCAGCCAGCGCGGCTTCGGCTTCCTGGCGCACCTTGAGCTGGGTGCTGTGAAAGCCTTCCTTTTCACCCGTGGCGAAGCCTTCGTTGTAGGCTTCCTGACGGATGGCTTCCAGCTCTTCCAGGGTGATGGGTTGCACCTCGTCGAGCGGAACTTCTTCGATCTCCTCGACCGACACCGGGGCCGGTACCACCTCGGCGACGGGCCGCTCGGGATCGAAGCTGGGCAACGCCCACAGATCGGCACTGCGCGCGTCGACGGCGCGAATCAGTTCACTGACGGGTTCTTGCGGGGGGCGGGACATGGCTTGCGATTCCTGACGCCTGGGTGCGAAGTGGGGCCGCTCGGAGCCGGCTGCCGCAGGGCAGCCGACTGCAACGACAGAGGTCTGGGAAAGGGATGATTAGATCATCTCTTCCCCGCCCTTGCCACCGAGCACGATTTCACCCGCTTCGGCCATGCGCCGGGCGATGGTGAGCACTTCCTTCTGCGCCGACTCGACGTCGCTGACGCGTACCGGCCCCTTGGCTTCCAGGTCGTCGCGCAGCAACTCGGCCGCACGCTTGGACATGTTCTTGAAGATTTTCTCGCGCACGCCTTCGTCGGCGCCCTTGAGGGCCACCACCAGCACGTCCGAAGACACTTCGCGCAACAGTGCCTGGATGCCGCGATCGTCGACGTCCTTGAGGTTGTTGAAGACGAACATCAAGTCTTCGATCTGCCCGGACAGCTCTTCGTCGACCTCGCGGATGGAGTCCATCAGTTGGCCCTCGGACGAGCTGTCGAGGAAGTTCATGATGTCGGCAGCACGCTTGACCCCACCCAGGGTGGTCCGCGTGGCGTTGGAGTTGCCGGAGAATTGTTTCTCCAGAATGGTGTTGAGCTCTTTCAGCGCTGCCGGCTGGACGGTGTTGAGCGAGGACACGCGCAGGATGATGTCCAGGCGCGCCTTGTGCTCGAAATGCGCCAGCACTTCGCCGGCCTGGTCGGGGTCGAGGTAAGCCACGACGATCGACTGGATCTGCGGGTGTTCGTAGCGAATGACGTCGGCCACGGCGCGCGGCTCCATCCACTTCAGGCTGTCCAGGCCGCTGGTATTGCCGCCCAGCAGGATCCGGTCGATCAGGCCGTTGGCCTTGTCTTCGCCCAGGGCCGAGGTCAGCATCTTGCGGATGTAGTTGTCGGAGCCCACGCCCAGGCCGGTCTGGTCGCCGACCACCGTGACGAACTCGCTCATCACCTGCTCGACCTGCTCGCGGTGCACGTTGCGCATCTGCGCCATGGCCACGCCCACACGCTGGACTTCCTTGGGGCCCATGTGGCGAAGCACCTGCGCCGCGTCGGTTTCACCCAGCGACAGCAGGAGGATGGCGGCCTTGTCGACCTTGGTCAGCTTGGGGGTGACGGCTTGTGAACTACTCATCGGCATTGATCCACTCTTTCACGACCTGGGCCACACGGCCCGGGTCTTCGGCCACAAGACTCTTGATTGCATTCAACTGGGCGTCATAGCCCTCGGTCGGGCTGGGCAGCAGAATGCTCTGCGGACCACCCAGACTGACCCGATCGTTGGCCAGCTCACTGTCCATGCCCAAGGCGGCTACACCGCCCAGCGCGCCAGCGGCACCGAGTTCGGCATCGCCTGCCTTGCCCTTGCCACCACCGGTGATGTTGGTCAGCACCGGACGCAGCACACCGAACACCAGGACCAAGATGAACAACACGCCCAGCGCCTGTTTCATGATGTCCCAGAACCACGGCTCCTTGTAGAACGCAGGCTCGGTGATGACTTCAGCCGAATTGGCCGCGAACGGCACGTTGATCACGGTCACGCTGTCGCCACGGCTGGCATCGAAGCCCACCGCGTCCTGTACCAGGCGGGTGAAGCGCGCCAGTTCCTGGGCGTTCCAGGGCGCCATCGTCACCGTACCGTCGGCCGGGTTGATCTTGGCCTGATCGTCCACCACCACGGCGACCGACAACCGAGTCAGGCGACCCTGCTGCTGCTTGGTGTGGCTAATGGAACGGTCGAGCTCGAAATTCTTGGTCGACTGCTGACGCTTGTCGGCCGGGTACGGCGCCAGCATCGGCTGGCCGGTGGCCGGATCCATGATCTGCTGGCCGTTGGCGTCGAGCAGCGGTTGGCCCGGCTGGATCGCACCGGCCGCGGCCTGACCCTGGGCGGCGTTCTGTGGCGCGGTGGCCGGCCCCGGTGGCTGGTTGCTCAACGCCCCCGGCACACCCGAAGGGCCGGAACCACTCGAACGCTGTTCCGTGGTGGACTGCTCGCTGCGCAGCGCTGGTTGCTCCGGGTTGAATTGCTCGGAGGTGGACTCGACCGCGCTGAAATCAAGATCTGCAGAGACTTCGGCCTTGAAGCGATCGTTGCCCACCACTGGTTGCAGGATGTTGTGCACGCGTTGGGTCAGCATGCTTTCCATGCGTCGGCTGTAATCGTACTGCTTGCCAGCCATGGTCAGCGCGTTGTCTTCCAGCTGGGCCGACAGCAAGGTGCCCTTCTGGTCGACGACCGACACGTTGGACTTGTTCAGTTCGGGGACGCTGGTCGCCACCAGATTGACGATGGCCGCCACTTGCCCGGCGTCCAGGGTGCGGTTGGGGTACATTTCCACCAGTACCGAGGCGGTCGGCTTGCGCTCGTCGCGGACGAACACCGAGCTTTTCGGAATGGCCAGGTGCACACGCGCTGCGCGGATGTTGTTCAGGCTGCCGATGGTACGGGCCAGTTCGCCTTCCAGGCTGCGGCGATAACGCGCGGTTTCCATGAACTGACTGGTGCCCAGGCCCTGTTCCTTGTCGAGCGATTCGTAGCCGACATTGCCGTCGCTGGGGGCGACGCCGGCCGACGCCAGGGCGATGCGGGCGCGCGACTGGTCGTCGGCCTTGACCAGCAAGGCGCCGGAGTTGGGCTCGACGGTGTAGGGAATGTTGGCCGTGGTCAGGGTGTCGATCACCTGCTTGGTGTCCATGCCCGCCAGGCTGCCGTACAGCGGACGATAGTCGGGCTGTTGCGACCACAGCACCACGGCAAAGCCGATGGCGACGCTGGCCGCCAGGCCGACCAAAAGGCCGACCTGACGCAGCATGGTCATCTGCGACAGATTCTGCAGGACGGACAGACCCATGAGCGGCGATTTGTTGCCACTCTTGGCCGGGAGATTGTCGGTGGTCGCTTCAGCCATGACTCAATTCGTCCTCAGACCGGCATCTGCATGATGTCTTGGTAGGCCTGGACCAGTTTGTTGCGCACCTGGGTCAAGGCCTGGAAGGAGACGCTGGCTTTCTGCGAGGCGATCATCACATCGGTGAGATCGACGCCGCTCTTGCCGATCTCGAACGCCGAGGCCAGCTGGCTGGAAGCGCCCTGCACGTCCGCGACTTTGTTGATGGCGCCGCCAAGCATGTCGGCAAAGCTGCTGGCGCCGACTTCCGGCGCCGCAACCGCCTTGGGTCTGGCCATGGCGTCCGCCTGCATGGCGCGCATGTCCAGCATCAAGCGGTTGAATTCAATACCTTGGCTCATGGGTGACCCTCTGCGACGACCTGCGTTTTTTTGACACTGCTGCATTCACTACAGAGGTATTAGCAAGGAGGGTGCCAGTTGCGGTGGCAGGGTTGCGAAACAGATCGATGGCGACAAATCACCACACCCACTGGCGGTCAGCGGGCGCGGTTCAGGAGGCGAACAGGCTGGCCTCCACGTCCATTCCGGCATCGCGCATCTGCGCCAGCTTGTAGCGCAGGGTCCGCGGGCTGATGCCCAGGCGCTCGGCGGCTTCCTTGCGGCGGCCACGCTCGCTGCGCAGGATGTCGATGATCATCTCGAATTCGCGTCGGCGCAGATCGTCTTCCAACGCACCGGCCGCAAGCCCGGCCGGCGTCTGGGACTCCAGCGGCAATATCGGGGCGCGAGGCTGCACCACCAGGCTCAACGGCGGCAACGGTGAGGCGGTCACCGACCCGACCAGGCAGAAATCAGCCGCCTGAATCAGGCCGCCGTGCTGCAGGATCAACGCGCGCTGGATGGCGTTGTCCAGCTCGCGCACATTGCCTGGCCAGGGGTGGTCGAGCAGCGTCTGTTCAGCCTGCGGCGAGAAGCGCACCGGCACGTGTTTCATCTTGTCGACATGCCGAGCCAGCAGCCGTCGCGCCAGCGGCAGGATGTCGCCGCGGCGCTCGCGCAGGGGTGCCCAGGCCAACGGAAAGACCGACAGCCGATAGAACAGGTCTTCGCGGAAGCGCCCCGCCGCCACGTCTGCCGCCAGGTTACGGTTGGTGGTGGCGATGACGCGTATGTCCAGGGCAATGGGTTTGCGCGCGCCGACCCGCTCGACCTCGCGCTCCTGCAACACGCGCAACAGCTTGGCCTGCAGCCCCAAGGGCATCTCGGAAATTTCATCGAGCAGCAAGGTGCCGCCATCGGCCTGTTCGAACTTGCCGGCCTGGGCCGCGATGGCGCCGGTGAACGCGCCCTTTTCATGGCCAAAGAGGGTGGCCTCGAGCATGTTGTCGGGAATCGCTGCGCAGTTGATGGCCACGAAGGTCTGATCCGCGCGCCGCGACTGCTGGTGAATGTAGCGCGCCAGCACTTCCTTGCCGGTACCCGACTCGCCGGATATGAGCACCGTGGAATCGCTGCGCGCGACCCGCGCCGCCAGCTCGAGCAAGGCCAGGCTGGCCGGTTCGAGGGCCACCGGACCTTGATCGGCACCGGCGGGGATCAGGCCACGGCCATGGCGGGTCACCAGATCGAGCAACGCGCGCGGCTCGAACGGCTTGACCAGGTAATCGGCTGCACCCTGGCGCATGGCGTCTACCGCCCGCTCGACTGCGCCGTGAGCAGTCATCAGCAACACCGGCAGTTGCGGCTGCCGGGCGCGCAATAGCGCAAGCAGTTGATGCCCATCGATGCCGGGCATGTTGACGTCGCTGACGACGATCCCGAAGGGCTCGCGCGCCACCGCCAGCAACGCCTCCTCGGCACAGCTCACCGCTTCGAATTCGAACCCGCCCAGCTCCAGGGTATCGCCCAGGGCTTCGCGCAGCGCACGGTCATCCTCGACCAGCAACACCTTGATGCTCATGGTGCGCGCTCCTGCAGGGCCACCAGCGGCAAGGTCAAGGTCGCGCAGGTGCCGCGGCCAACGGTGGAACGCAGCACCAGATCCCCCTGATGCGCCCGCGCCACTGCCTTGACCACCGACAGGCCGAGCCCGGTCCCGGTAGCCTTGGTGGTGAAGAACGGCTCGCCCAGACGGGCCAGCGTCGCCGCCGCCATACCGGGTCCGTCGTCGCTGACGCAAAGGCGCAGGGTATCGCCACGGCTATACAGATGGACTTTCAAGCGCGCCTGCCCGGCGCTGGCCTGGATCGCGTTGCTCACCAGGTTGAGCACGGCACCGACCAGGGTGTCCTTGTTGCACAGCAGCTCGCCAGCGCGGCTGTCGCACTGCCAGCGCACGGCTACTTCACGCACATGGGGCTGGGCTGCGGCCTGCAAGGCCTGCAGCAACTGCCTGGGCGACAGGCGATCGGACAACGGCAGCTCGCCGCGGGCGAACACCAGCATGTCGCGCACCTGATGTTCCAGTTCGTGCAGACGCTCCTTGAGACGGTTGGCGAAACGCTGCTGGGTCTGCACCGGCAGGGGTTTGTCGGTCAGATGGCTGGCGTACAGCAGCGCGGCTGACAGCGGCGTGCGAATCTGATGGGCCAGCGAGGCCATCATCCGGCCCAGTGACGACAGCCGTTCGCTGCGCGCCACGTCGCTCTGCAACCGGCGGGTTTCGGTAAGGTCGGTGAGCAGCACCAATTGACCGGGTTCGGCGTCGAGCGAGCGGGTGGAAATCGACAGGCGTCGCCCATCGATCAGGGAAATTTCATGGCCATCGTCGCGACGTGGGGCAAAACTGCGGACGATCACTTCGCGCCACAGCTCACCTTCCAGTGGCGCCCCGAGCATGTCCAGAGCGGCCGGATTGGCCTCGCGCACGCGCCCTTGCCCATCGATGACGATCACCCCACCGGGCAACAGATCGAGCAGGTTCTGCAAGCGATTTGCCAAGCGCTCCTTTTCCGCCAGTTCAGCCAGACGCTGCGCGCTGACCACTTCCAGTTCACCCTTGAGTGCTGCCACGCGCTCTTCGAGCATGCTGTAGGAGTCGCTCAGGCGGTCGGACATCCGGTCGAACAGGAGGAAGGACTGGTCCAAGGCCTCGCGGCCGTCGGAGGGCGCGGCAACGTCGCTACGGGGCTGGGAAGCGGACGGCTGGATAGCGGCCTGTGGCATGGCTCTCTCTCACTTGGCTCACCGTCAAAAACGGTATCGTGAAAGGGATAAAAGCAATAGCCGTGCCGGATGAAAGCCCGAGGGATGCAGGGAGTGTGAGTGTATGTTGGGAACCGCGAGGAAAGCCTGTGAGTTCAGACGCTTGGCGCGTTTCGAACGAGGCGCCAGGTAGTGCAACGACCATGGCCGCTGCTGGAGAAGCAGCGGCCATTCCGGCTACAGGCGTCAATCCTCTGCCTGTTGCTCTTCGCCTTCACCTTCGCGGCGGCTCATGCCGTACTTGCGCATCTTCTCCACCAGGGTGGTACGGCGGATGCGCAGGCGTTCGGCAGCGCGCGCGACGATGCCGTTGGCGTCGTCCAGTGCCTGTTGGATCAGGCCCTGTTCCAGACCGCCCAGGTAGTCTTTGAGGTCCAGGCCTTCGGGCGGCAGCATGGCGCTGGAGGCGAAGTCGGGCGTATGGCCGTTGATTGCCACGCGCTCTTCCAGATCGCTGCGCAGGCTGTCGACCAACTGCTCGTCTTCGTCGTCCACGTAGCGGAATTTCTTTGGCAACTCGACCACGCCAATCACGCCGTAGGGATGCATGATCGCCATGCGCTCGACCAGGTTGGCCAGCTCACGCACGTTGCCCGGCCAGCCATGACGACACAGCGACATGATGGCCGCCGAGTTGAAACGGATCGAGCCGCGCTTCTCATGCTCCATGCGCGAGATCAGCTCGTTCATCAGCAGCGGAATGTCTTCCACCCGCTCACGCAACGGCGCCATCTCGATGGGGAACACGTTCAGGCGGTAGTACAGGTCTTCACGGAAGGTGCCGACCTCGATCATGCTTTCCA
>Ga0308158_10002386_pt1 | contig 17881 bp, 23 predicted proteins | sample PhyBR2_FD_201038 | JGI IMG/M metagenome (GOLD analysis project Ga0308158, IMG submission 201038) | Phyllosphere microbial communities from UC Gill Tract Community Farm, Albany, California, United States - DLSLB.R2 | ecosystem: Host-associated > Plants > Phyllosphere > Unclassified | place: USA...
GCGCCGAAGTCACGGGTGGAGTCGGCCGCCTTCCAGAGGTTCGCTGGCTGGTCAGGACTGCGAAGATCGGAGGTTTGCTGGGAACTGAAGCCGGTTTTCGCCAGGTAGCGGTCCAGGAGCCCGGGAAGGATGGCGTTGACAACGAGGGTTCCCGCGGTGCTTCCGCCGACCCAGTACTCGCGGCGACCAGGATGCGCGGCCGCGTAAACGACGGCCCGGGCTGCGACTTCGGGCTGGTAAATAGGCGGTACCGGCTGCGCCTGGCGCGGTAGACGGGATAGCACCCAGGAGAACTGCGGGGTGTTCACGGCGGGCATCTGCACCATCGTGTTCCGGATACCGCTGCGCTCGTGCAGCAGTTCGGTCCTCAGCGCTTCGTTGAAACCCTGAATGGCATGCTTTGCCCCGCAGTATGCCGTCTGCAGCGGAATTCCCCGGTAAGCCAAGGCGGACCCGACCTGCACGATCGTTCCACGGCCTCTGCGGCGCATGCGCTTCAGCGCGCTCATGGTCCCGTAGACGAAGCCCAGATAGCTGACCTCGGTGACGCGTTTGAACTCCTCCGGTTCGATGTCCTCGAAGCGGGCGAAAACCGACGTGAAGGCGACATTGACCCAAACATCGATGGGACCAAGCTCCCGTTCGACGCGCTCAGCGGCAGCATCAAGTTCCTGTGGGTCTGCTACATCGACCTGGATGGGCAGCGCCTTCCCACCGGCGGCCTCAACCTCTTCGGCCGCCCCGGCAAGTCCAGATTCCCCCCTCGCCAGGAGGGCAACTGCGTCGCCCTGCCGCGCGAAGGCGATGGCCGACGAACGGCCGATCCCCCCGCTGGCTCCTGTCACGACAACAACCCTGCGTGCTGCTTCCATGTGGATCTCTCCTTTGGCATTCAGCGGACGTGATAGGAAGCATACTGCAACAGTTGCTTTGCCGCAATGATCAGTGCTTGTTACCACTCCTCCGCCCGCGGCTGCCACTCGGCCACCTTTCCGCCCGCATGCATGCCAACTCATCTCTTCCCACCCGCAAACCCGTTACCTTTAGCGCATTCAACGGGATGGGGTTCGCAGGTTCTTCATTTCCAAGGGAAATGTGTAAAACATGCGGTGAGTGGTTGCGTTTGGTCAAATATCCCGGTTCCATGAAGGGATGGATAACGAGAGCGGTGGGGCAACACCTGAAAAGCTGGCCGGCGGCGGGTTAGCCGGGCTTGTGGCCACGGGAGCGATGAGTGCACTGCTCGTTGCCGCCGACGCTATGGGCGTAATGAACTACGAGCCGCCCCGGAAGATCATCGACAGGTTCTTTCCCCGGCTGCCGCTGCCGCTCAGGGACGGTGCGGCCGTGCTCGCCCATTTTGGCTACGGGGTGGCCGGCGGCTGCCTGTACGTTCTGACCCGCAGGAAGCAGTCCACCCGCGGAGCGGGGCTCGCCTATGGTGCGCTTGTATGGGTGGCGGGATACGAGGGGTGGCTGCCAGCCATGGGGATATTGCCCCCTGCACACCGGGACAAGACGGGCAGGGCAGTGACGATGCTGGCCGCCCATCTGCTCTACGGCGCCGTCCTGGGGAAAGTTCTTGAAGGGCCAAAGCCGGGACGCTCCAATCGCGCCCCTGCTGCACCTGATGACCCGTCCAGATCTTCAAGGGATGAGGACACCACTGACCGTCCCTCCCAGTTGCCGGAATCGTATGCCAGGTACCTCGCAGGCAAGGATCCCGGGTTCACCGCGACAGTGCTGCCAGTCCTGGAACAATCCGCAGCAGCCCAGGAGCACGGGGTTCACGTGCGCTTCATCCCCGGTGGGGTCCGGGCTCTCGTGGATCCGGCCGTTCCCTATCCGCAGGTTTCCGAAGGCGTTGACTAGGACCTCCCGCCCGAACTGGTCGGCCGACCTGGTGCTGCTCGCGTAGCCAAGGGCAGAAGGGGACGCGGGAACGTTGAGCGGCCACAACTTAAGGAGCAGCACTATGTGCGGCATATGGCCTTCGCCTTCGTCCCCACGCTGTCCGCTCCGGGCTGTTACCGCAGCATCGATGGCGGCGGCGGTGGGAGCCGGTGGCCGGGGTATTGCTCGGCGGCGGCGTTCATGAGGTGGGCCCATTGCGTGCCGGCGATGTTGGCACCGTCCAGTCCGATGTAATACTTCCCGTTGATGGTGATGTTCTCGTTCGCCCACTCGGGTCCGAATCCCTTGTAGCTGCCGAACCAGGAGGCGGTGGCGATACCCGTGGTCGCGCCTACCGTCCATGTCTGGGTGTGGCCGTCTGTGGTGCCGGTTTTGGCGAAGATGTCCTGTTCCTTGTTGACGGGGATGTTGTAGCCCGAGCCCTTGGTCAGTACGGGTTTCAGGGCGTAGGCGACGCCGGCGGCGACGTCCGGGTCGATGGTCTGCCGGCAATTGGCAGCGGGCACCGGGTAGGTGTGGCCGTCCGGGCCGGTAACGGATTCCAGCGCGATCGGGGTGCAGCGGACCCCGTGGGCGGCGAAGGTGGCGTAGGCGGTTGCCATGTCCAGTGGTGCGACATCCTCGGTGCCGATCAAGCTTGCGATGCTGGAAAGGTCGTAGGGCTTGTTGGTATGGCCGTCCTTGATTCCTGCGGCCGTGGCCATTCTTTGGATGTTGCAGAAGTCCAACCGCGTCGCTGACTGGAACGTAATGGTGTTGATGGAGTGGTAAAGGCCCTGAAGGACGCTCATCCGGTAGTAGTGGTTCGGGTCATCGTTTGGCAGGGGAGTCTGGCCAAGGGCGGGATCATAGGATCCGGTTGTTGTGCCGCAGCTGTTTTTCCACGGGTAACCGGCCTTGTAGATCCGGACTGAGCCGTCCAGGACTGTGTTCATGGATCGGCCGGAGTTCAACCATTGGCCGAACACGAAGGGTTTCATCGTGGAGCCTATCTGGAAGCCGCCGGCCCCGTGAAGCGGGTTACCGTTGCTGTCCTTCTCGGGAAGGGCGAGGTTCCCGGTGTAGTGCCCGGGCCCGGAGGTCGGGTCGTAAATGGTGTTTTGTGCCATGACCAGGATTCTGCCTGTCCCTGGCTGGACGCTGACAAGGGCGGCTCCGCGTTGCAGGGGGTCCGCTGCGGGCAGCGAGCCGTTGACCTGTTCCCGGGCGGTGTGTTGCAGGTCCGGGTCGAGGGTGGTGTGGATGCTTAGTCCGCCCTGGTAAAGGAGTTTCCGGCGAGAGGCTTCGTCAGCTCCGAAGGTGGAGTCGTTAAGGATCAGCCGCTGGATGTAGTCGCAGAAATAGGGTGCAGTGGCTTCGGCACAGCCGTGCGGGATGTTCTGGACGTTGAGGGTCAGGGGGGAGGCAACGGCTTTGTCATGCTGGCCGGGGGAGATGTATCCCTGCTGGAGCATTCTGTCCAGGACTTCATTCCGGCGGCCCACCACATGTCCTGGTTCGGTGAGGGGATCGTAATAGGCCGGCCGGTTCACCACCCCTGCAAGTGATGCGGCCTGGGGAAGGGTCAGGTCGCTGGCGGGGACACCGAAATACGTTGCCGCTGCCGCTTGGATACCATAGGCGCCATTGCCGAAATAGACCAGGTTCAGATACCCCTGCAGGATCTGCTCCTTGGAGTATTTTTCCTCAAGCGCGATGGCGAGTTTCATTTCCCGAAGTTTGTCCCTGATGGTCCTGGAAGCGTCGGTCGTGGTGTTGTCTGCGGTGTTGGCCCTGGCCGGCGGTGAGAGGAGGAGCACATTCTTGACGTACTGCTGGGTGATCGTGGATGCGCCCTGCCGGCCGCCCTGGGCATTCACATAGAGGGCACGGAGGATCCCGGTGGGGTCGATCCCGCCATGGTCAAAGAAACGGGCGTCCTCGATGGCCACGATCCCGTCCCGGATATAGACGGACATCTGCTCCAGGTCCACCGGAGTACGGTTCTGCGAGTAAAAAGTAGCGATCACCGACCCGTCCTTGGCCAGCACCTGGGACTTCCTGGCCGGCGGCTCCAAGTCCAGGTTCGAGGGGAGCCGGTCGAAGAAGCTGACGGACGCGCCCGCGACGGTCGATCCCAGAGCCGCTGCCGGGGCCAGGAGCCCGGCGACCAGGAAACCCCCAATCACGCAGGCGGCGATGAATGCCGCCCCTTTCCTCCACAAAGTGTCTCTAACAGGCATGCAGAACTTCCTTGCTCCGTGTCGCCCAGCCCGGACGCGAAACAGTGTCGGTACAAGGCCAGCCCTTACCGGACCACGCCTTCTAGAATAGTTGGTGATCTGCAAATAATCGTAGACGCCGCCCTTCACTACGGGCGCTTCCTGCGGTAACAGGAAGACAACGATGCGGAATATGCGCCCCGCAAAGCAAACTGTTTATTGCTTACACGCAATTGATGCGGGAAACTTGCGTAAAGATCCCGGGGCTGGGGACGGAAGGTTCAGGACCAACCAAGACAGCTGCTGTTTGTGGTTTCGACTACGGGCGGCATGAACTCTGCAGGAGGGACACAAGTGGATCTTCGACTCATTATTGAAACTACCGGGCGGTACATGGACTTCGCGGGAGTGGCCGTTATGGTCATCGGCGCCCTGGTCTCGGTACCGCTTGCCATGCGGCGCAAAAGCGCCCCGGACGGCGGCGGGCGCCCGGGACAGTCCTTATACCGGCAGTACCGGCAGCTGCTGGGGCGTTCAATTCTCCTGGGTCTTGAACTCCTCGTCGCGGCGGACATCATCCGCACCGTGGCCGTGACGCCCACGTTCACCAGCGTCGGGGTCCTGGCCGTCATCGTGGTCATCCGGACATTCCTTAGCTTCTCCCTCGAGCTGGAAATCACAGGCCGGTGGCCCTGGCAAAAAGACACCGAACCGGCCTCAACGACCGGCTCAGCCTAAGAATGAGACGCCAATGTCGGACACCACCTGCTTCCCGGCCGGTGCGACCCCATGCCCGACGCAGGGCATGAACAGAGGGCTTCCTGTGCGTCCGCAACCGTACTTTTAGGTTGGAACCATGAACGCCGAGGATCACGTAGACGACTTTCAGCGGCTGTACGGACTGGTCACTGAATCAGAAGACATCAAGGACTATCTCGATGCCATGACCGGCGTCGGAGCCTCGATGATGACCCGCCTAACCGGAGAACGAATCGAGTGCGCAGTGACGCTGCGAAGGCGGAAGCGGCGCACGGCGATCGCCGGGAGCAGTGATGATGCCATCCTGCTGGACCGGGTGGAACAACGCCTCGGGAAGGGGCCCTGCGCTTTGGCGCTGGAAACCGGATCGCCCGTGCTGCTCGATGATGTCTTCAGTGATGAGCGCTGGCCCCGGTTCAGCGAGAGTCTCGCCGCCATGGGGTGCCGCAGCGTACTCGGGGTGCCGATGCCGTCGGGTTTTGATGCCGAAGCGGTGCTGGACTTCTTCGCCCCCTCGGCCGGGACCTTCACGGATGAAGTGATCCAGGACGCCGGTGTCTTTGCGGACATGGCAGGGCGGGCACTGTCTTCGGTCCTGAGGATTGCCACAGCCGAAGACGGGACCCGGAACCTCCGGGCCGCCCTCGAAACCAGGACGGCCATCGACCTCGCGTGCGGCATGCTCATGGCTCAGAACGCGTGCGGGCAGGAAGAAGCGATCGGAATCCTTCGCCGGGTGTCCAGTATGCGCAACCAGAAACTGCATGACCTGGCCGAGGAAATCATCTCCCAAGTATCCGGCGGACACGCCATAACAACTCATTTCGAGGACTAACACCGCGGTCACGGTCACGGGTGCGGAGGTCTCGAAGAGGCAAAGATGATGGTCTGCGACCCAAAGTCCGGCCTAGGCTTTACAGGGACCGGCCAGGTGAAGGAACAACGTCGATGACCAGGCTTGAAACGCTGTATCAGAACAAACTCCGCGGGCAGCTACTGCCACGGAGAATCCTGATATGGCTTTTCGTCGCTGTGGTGGCCACGGCCGCAGCGACCTTCTCGCAAGGGAAGCCGATACAGGCTGCCGACGGACCCGTCATCAAGCCACCCGGCCGCTACAGATTCCGTCCCGGCGGCGATAGCCGAACCCGCAGTCGATCAGCAGCTCACCGACCTTGCCGATGACCGTTCCGCCAGCCCACCGAGAATTGTTCCATCATCAGAATGCCGGGCTCCAGGGCAGAACCAGCAACCATGCTGTCTCCGCTCCCACGCCCCACGCGCTGAACCCATGGCCCAAATATCGAAACAACCCGCACTGCAGGAAGCGGGCCCGCCATCGCCGCCGGCACCCGGGCAGGGCACCCTGCCCCGGCACGAACCCCACACGCACGGGCTCATATACGAACAGCTGTGCATCAGCCGGACCTAAACCGCTGCACCACAGTCACAACCGAACGCCGTCCGCAAAACTCCCCCGGATCCAGCAACACCAGCACACCCCGGTAACCTGCCCCGCTCCGTGACACCGATGATGCGTTCCCTTCACGCTACCGGGACGCCTGCACCGGGCGAAGGCACGGAATTCCCACGGACACCACATCAGGAAAAGAGACCACCAATGACCGCACAAGCCGCCCATAACGCCCACTCCCCGGAAGGGCGTGACGCGTCATGAAACCTCCCGGCCGGGCAGGTGCCACGGCACCTTCAACAGATCCGCAACTTCTGCGGATGCTAACAACACACACCCACTGCGGTGAGGCCATGACCACCTCCCACCCCGAACCCATGGCCGAAGGCCGCACCGGCACCACCCAGGACGTTGTCACCTACAGCTGCGCCTGCGGCTTCAGATTTGATCAGCCCACCGATTCACTGCACCACGACAAGGAGCTCCCATGAAACCGGTGAACAGCACCACAAAGCTCTTCCGCCTCATGCCGGCCCTGGCACTGTCAGCGGCCCTGCTGACCGGCTGCTATAACCATTCCGAAGGAGACCACGATCCGGTTGCCCTCGGCGCGGACCTGAATGTCTCGGGACTGCAATTGCGCAGCGTCCTGATCGTGACGTCCGGCCAAAACCAACCCGGACGCGTCCTCGGAACGATCTTCAACACCACCGCCACAGATATACAAATGGTCCTGGCCGACTCCGACGAACAACTCGAGGTCAAGATCCCCGCACTCGGGCACCTCGGGTTCGACCAATCACCCCTGATCTTCAACACCACCCAGGAACCGCCGGGTGCGCGCACAGATCTGCAGGTGAGAGTGAAAGGGCAGCAGGAGACCATCAATGTCCCCATCCAGAACGGAACCTTCGACCAGTACCGGCCCTACATCCCCTCGCCCAGCCCGTCCAGCTGACCAGCAAGACCAGCCGGAGCGCACCCACGCCCCCAGGGCGCTCCGGCCAGGACAAGCACTTGGTGAAGGAAAGACGAGAACGGCGGGACGGGGCGGTTGTGACCGCGGTCCGGCTGGCCCGGCTGCTTCAGGCCCAGAAGCCACCGGTCAGAGGCATGGGGCCCGGGGCTAAGGATTCTCTGAACCGAAGCCGGGCTGCGAGGTGGACGGTGGCCGGCCGTCCCTGACATCATCGAGCGCCATTCGAAGCAGTATGCACTCAAAGACCGGCAGGGACCGTAAACCGCGGAGCCATTCGTCGACTTCATACGAACGCATTTCTCCACCCAAGTCGCTATACCGCAGCCATAGCTCGCCCACCGTGACCTGATAGAAGCTCAAGGTGATGCTCAGATAATGGATGACGCGGCGTTCCTCCCCGTCGATACTCATCGTCCCGCCGCCCGGGTACGCCCGCACCTGCGCCTGAGAAGTGCAGGCCGGCCGGGTGCCGCCTTTGGTGGTACGGACGGAGAAACGATGCCGCCGGACCGGCCGTCATATCCGTGGTCGCCGGGCGCATCTTCTTTTCGCCCCGACGGACGCGGTAGGCGTAACCAGCCAACCTTCGGCTTCTGCAGTGGAGGAAAAGTAGCGGGTGGGACAGGGAGGGATGTTAAGGCGAAGGAAGAAGTTCGCGATGACCTGATCAACGGGGGATGCGCCCAGGAGGGCGACTTTCCGGGCCGAACACCGACGGGCAAAAACAGCCCGCCCGGCCGGGCTAAGACCCGAAATGCCGACCATGTCGACCAGCACCCGTGTGCCACGGCCGCCACCCAAGGAATCAGCGGCTGCCATCGCAACAACAGCATCCGCTTCACCGATCCACACTCCACTAAACCACCGAACCTGCACAATGCCGTCAGGACGCAAAGCCACTTCCCCCTTGTCCCCAAGGGTTATGCGCTTGCCTACCAAAGGTCCCGCCTTCCGCTTGCCATCATCGGCCCGCCGGCAGAAAATTCCGCCAAAGCCTTCGGCGACTCATGCCTGGTTCATCCGGGCCGAACCGTTCGCTCAGGCAACAGTACGCCCGGTTCCTCGAACCGTGATGTCCGGGAAGCCGGACCCGACAAAATCTACGGTTTTCCTGCGGAAATCTTGAGCAAAATGCGCCGGAGAAGAAGAGACAATCGACACTGTCGTGTAGCAGAATGCGGCCGCACCAACACCTGGGCGGAGCTGCCCTCCCTTGCCCAGGCACGGGGCACCCCTTGAAAGCCCGCCCCTGACATCCCTGCTCAGGGGCGGGCCTTCCCCGTTGCCGGAACATGACATCAGCGATCAGGGAGCACTGCGCCCTCACAAACCCGGGCCCCCAGCACCCCTCTCTGATGCGCGGATGGAAGTACCCAAGACAGGGTTCCTGTCCTCCACCGCCAATATCGCCCCGGGCCGGTGGTGCCTCATGCCCCTGGGAGGCGAGGAGGTTCGGCTTAAATGCGCCAGCTCTGCTAGGACTTCGTGTTTGGGGTGAACGGGCCGACGAGGGCGGCGGAGACTGCGATCACGATCCTGCCGGCGGAGTCGACGCATGGCAATTGCGCCGGGTTGCCTGGGATCGTGGGGACTGGGTGCAGTTTCCCGAGCGGGATGTCACTGCTAACCAGGATGGCCACGGGCCCGACCGGCCCTCCCTCTGAGCGTTCGGGGGGCGCCTGCCAGCATTTCCTTCAAGCGCGGCACTTCCAGGCGGCCGGAAAAATGACGCGAAGCCCTAGCCGAGACCAGACTACCTTCGAATTGTTGCGTTAGCGCAATTACTGCGATTGAATAAGGTCATGTTCCGGCACGCCCGTCGCCCTTCCCGTCCGGTCCTTGCCGCCGCAGAACGTTGGGTTGAGCAGGTCCCAAGCGCAAAAGAGGCGCTTTCCCAGCCGGGAGCTCTGCAGAAGGAGTAAGCCATGACAAGCTTCAGGATTTACCCGGCCGCTGCAGTGACGGCAGCAGCACTGACCCTGGCCGGCTGCACCGGAAGTCCTGCGCCCGGACCGACTTCCACCGCCGCTTCACCGGCGGTTTCTGCTTCAGCGGCAATCCCCGCCGCAGGTGGCGGCCTGCCCGCGGTCCCGGGCGTGGTCAAAGAGGTCGAACCGTCGGTCGTTACGATCCGGACGGAGATTGGCCTCGGCAGCGGTGTCATTTACCACAGCGACGGATCCATCGTCACCGACGCCCACGTCATCGAAAACGAGCAAAAACAGCCCTTCAAGAACGTTCAGGTCCAGTTCGCCGACGGCTCACAGGCCCAAGGGACTGTCCTGGGCGTGGACGACGTCACGGACGTTGGAGTCATCAAAGTCGATCGAACCGGACTGCCGGCAGCAAAATTCGCTACCTCGGATCCGGAGGTAGGTTCGCTGACGGTCGTGATCGGAAGCCCGCTGGGGTTGGAGGAAACAGTTACCGCAGGAATTGTCTCGAGCCTGCACCGGAACATGCCGCCGTCCAAGGAATCACCTCACGGTGCCATTGACCTGCTGCAGACCGATGCCCCGATTTCTCCGGGCAACTCCGGAGGTGCAGTGGCAGACTCGACCGGACAGGTCATCGGACTTTCAGAGGCGTACCTGCCGCCCAGCTCCGGAGCGGTCGCGATCGGCTTCGTCACGCCATCCTCGACGGTGACCAACGTTGCCGACCAACTCCTGGCGAGCGGATCCGTGAAGCATGCAGCACTCGGCGTGGTTCCCACGGACATCACACCCCAACTCGCCCAAAGGTTTTCTCTACCCGCCACCGCCGGAGCTCTGGTTGTCAGCGTTTCCCAAGGCAGCTCCGCGGACCAGGCCGGCATGAAGGCAGGCGACATCATCACCAAATTCGCGCAAAACCAGATTGGAAACGTCACAGACCTGCTCGTGGCCCTCAGGAAGCAGGACCCTGGCCAGCAGGTCGACATAGTGGTGCAGCGCGGTTCAGCATCCCAAACCCTGCACGTCACCCTCGGAAACCTGGCAACTGGACCCTAAGCAGCCAAGTCATTGGCAGCGGGAACAGGACTGTGACCGCCGGGCGGTAAGCGTACAGGGCCGGGTTCACGGCCTCACGACCATTGCGCCCACCACGTCCGGTGGCCTTGGATGATCCCGCCGCATCCCGGGCCTGGCTGCTCCCCGACCCGGAGAGCATGCCAGCCCTGCCTTCACGGGGCGGCCTTGTCGGGGCAATCGCTTCATTGCCGCTCAATAGCAGATGCTCGGGTCCGTCTGAGGGCCCGGGACGCCTTCTTGCAAAGTTCAGTAGGACTACGCGCTATAGCGGGAGTTCGGACACCCGGGAGTGAGGCAGCTTAGCGAGACAAGTTTCCACGTCCCCACAGGTTCGCCCTCGGGCGCGTCGTCAGCCCGCTCCCAAGTGGGGTACGCCGTTTCACCGCAAAACGGGCAATCAGCGGCGTAGCTGCGCATCTCTTCAGCCGAAAAGTCCCGCTCGTCCCCATCGTCCATCCGATTATCCTAATGCCGGCTGTCGGCAACCCTGCGAACAGCCGACCCTGGGGTGCCGTCCTGCCGGCGCCCGCCCTCGAGCACCTTCAATCCGTCACACCGGATCCAAAAAGTCTGGCAGAGAGAAGCGGGCCGTCCTGAGGATCCCCCGTTCTGGGCCAGGCCGTACGATATTGCGAACACCTGGGTGCGAAAGCAAGTTCACGGACGGAAGGAACCTCCATGCACGACAACCTGCATCTCACTCCGGATGACCCGTTCCCCGCAGACCTCAGCGTAATACCTGATGAAAAACTGCAGGTCCTGGATAGTCAGGTTCAGCGTCAGCTTGATCGCGAAATTGTTGATGACGGGGAAACGGACCCGGAGACCGAGTTCCGCCATTACGAACTCGATGACGAATTCGACGAACGCGGAACCCGCTAACACCCGGCTACTGAACACCGCCGCTACCCCGCTTCCGGCGCCGCCCCGGTGCACTAAAGCCCAGTCCACGGGTAGGGCAGAAAGTATCGCCTGGCCTCAAAAATGGCTGCCTCAGGAAGAACCTCTAGTCCTTCGATGCCTGATTTCAGCCACGGCAAAGGACGACTCGTAGTCGGCATGGAGTATGCCGTTCTGGGCGGGAAGGCTGTGATCCTGGACAGGAAGCTCCACCCCTTTTCGACCCGGCACGGTCCGGCAGTCCCATATTGGGTCTTATTCGGCTGAGCTTGTGACAAGCGCAGGCGAGGAGGAGTGTAGGGATATGAGCAATCATGACAGCGAAGAGGAACTGCCCGATCCGGACGGGGCCCGCGAACAGGACCAGAATGCGACGTATGACGCGGTCAACCCAAATCCCGCCGATGAGACCATTACTGGGCTGACTCCCGGCGGCGGGGTTCCGCCCGGGGAAACTCCGCCGGCGTCTGCCCAAACAGCGGTGGATCGAGGACGTGAAGAGTAGGACCTCCTCCTGGCATTGTTGAGCCGACAGAAGGCCCCCGGGTAAGGGCCCGGACTACGAAGGGGGACATGGCAGGGGCGCAGCTGTGGTTCGCGATGGCAGCGACAGGTTTCCTGGCTGGTTGCCTGCTCGGTCTCGGCGTCGCCCTTGGATGGTGGAACACCGCCGGATTCCGTTGGCTCCACCACGCCCTGTTCGTGCTTACCTGCCTCTTGACGGCCGCCGCCGCCAGCTCCCTGCTGTGGTCGTCCAGTCCTGCCGGCTGGTTCCTGCTTCCAGCTGCCTTACCCCTGGCCGCGCTGCCCACCGTCGGTTCCTCGAACCGTACCCGGCACGCCGCGATCGCGGTCGCTGCCGCCCCGTTTTTTCTCGTCAGTCTGGCCCCGGGGCGGATCGAAAGTGCCAGGCTGAGGCATTAGGGGTATTCGATAGGTCGGGCCGAAGAATCCAGTCCTTAACTACTGCGGCGCTGCCTCCAGCGTCCTCCACCCGGTTGCGACGGCGTAGATTGCGATCACCCGTCCGCTGTCAAAGAGTGAGTGGCCCTCAGAACAGAACAGGGTAGCGGTGATGCACTGCAAACCCCGCAATGTGCTGCTGGCCTTGGCCACGGCGGTATCAGGGCCGATTGCTGATACCAGGAAACGGCCGGCACTGTGGCGGGTGGTGTACTCGAGAATTATCGGCATCGTTGGGACACTCCTCGTAGACTCGTCACGCACCGACGACATACCTGCCGGTGATTCTGCCGCCGTACTGTCACCTCACTCGGCAATGACAACGCCTCAGCCTAGGAGCTGACTCTATGTGCTGCCGTAGGTGGACCCTCCAGGTAGAAATAAGTAGGACGGCCCCGGGCTGGAGACAGCGGGCATGTTCTGGGTAGACCCCTGTGGAGCTTTCAGTGGCTGTGATGGGCCGGCAGGCTACGCCTGGGGGAGCCGCCTGCCGGCCCTGCACTCGGATTTTTTGGGGGGCAGATCTGGCCTGCCGACTTTTGCTTACCCGCCTTACAAGTCTCGCGAAAAAGATGGCGCCGAAAAGTCACGTTTCCTGTTGAACGGGAAAGCTGGCGGAGTGGCTTCTGGGGTCGCCGCGGGTTGGCGTATTAAGAGTGGAATTTATGCCGCATGGATGCTGTGATCGCGAATGAAGCCGATCGGAGAACGGCCACCGTTAGGGGGATAGAGGCGCCGGGCTCAGGGATGACTGAGGTCAGGGCAGCGGGCAGGCCCTCGAAGTCGCCAAGGACTGGTACGGATATGGCTATGCTGCCTTGCGTGATGATGTCCGGTCGCGATACGTATCCTTTGGCGCGGGCTTGGGCGAGTATCGACCGCAAGTTTTCATGGTCACGTCCAGCATCGGTGACGAACTTCTCCTGGTACGCCTTGGGTTGGTGTGCGAGCAGGATGAGCCCGGAGGAGGTGCGGAGCAGGGGTAGTCGGGCCACTCTATGGGTGATGTTTGCCGCGGTCCCGTTCTGTGCCACGCGTTCGAGGTACAGCGTCTCATCGTGGTCGAGTACGGCCAAATACACCTGATGTTTCAGTACTGCGTGCGCCGATTTCATAAGGGGAACAGCGGCGCTGCGTAATCCAACATACGCCTCTCCCGGACCAGGAGTCGCCGATTGCCGGATAAGGATTCCAGGCTGGAGAAAACCATCACTGGTCTTCTCCATAAACCGGTGCTTCACGAGGTCAGCGACAAGCCGCTGCGTTGTGGATAGCGGAAGCCCGGCCCGTTGAGCTAAAGCGGTGAGGGTCAATGACTCGTACCCGGAGGCGAAAGCCTCTATGAGCCGCGCGAGTCGGGCCACCACAGACTCTCCACTGGGTGAATTCGCCATAACCTCACCTTCCAACACTCCACCGTGCTGCCCTGTCTTTATTACTGCGCCCACGAGGCGACAAGCTTGGCCGCTAGTGCCGAAAACCCCGATGTCTCGTTCCGCTTTCAGCAGCGTCGCGGTCGCTAAACCCGTTATCGACCTGGTAGTGGCGGAACTCCGTTGCCCGACTCCTTTCTCCTTCGCGAACGATCTCCCGGTCCATCTGGCGTTGGATCTGACTGTCGAGGAACCTGCAGACCTACGTCAGGCTGTGGCTTTCCTTCCACCCGCACTTGCCCCGCGCTGGAGCGCGTTGGATATTCGAGTTCATGAGGCATCGCCCAAGCATGGCACTGGCAGCAGCGGCGGAATAAGGCCCAAAGGCCCGAACAAGGCACAGGAAGACACAGCCTCTGGGTCAGGGGAGTAGCTGGTTCAAGAGATCATGTGCGCACGCGGCCTGAGCTTGTTGCTCCAGCAGCGGCGTCCAGATCCCAGGAGAGTCAACGCGGCAGCAAGACCGATGGATCTTTAGAAGGATCGCCTCGGGGGCTGGCCGAACAGATGTTGCGTGGAAACCAGTCACGTCGTGCCCGTGGCGTTGGGTTACGAGTGGAACACCTCAATATGAGCCGGCCTTTCACCCCTCAACTGGTAACCGGGGTTAGATCCAGGTTTTTTCCCGCCCCTATGCCGCGTACCCCGGGCTATCCGATGCTCGGGATGCGTGGGTTTCATCCATTCGTGGTGCTGCCTCACGCTGCATCTGTCTGCAGCAGCCATGTCAGCGCTTCGTCTTCGTTCGAGAAGAATCGGGTGGGGCATGGATAAAAGTCGGGGGTGGGATAGCTGGCAAAGACGTAATCCTCAGCGGATGATCCAAGCAGCGCTATCCTCGAGACCGTCGACGGCGTGGAAAACACTGCGCGCGTGTCGTAGCTGACGCCTTCGAGATCATTAATGTGAACCAGCAGCGGGGTGGGATTTCCGTTGCAGAGTTCGTGGACTTTAACCATGGCAACTTCAATGTCAGCTTGATTAATCCGTGCATTGTGCTGCCACGTCAGGGAAATGACGCCGCTGCCGAGGAGTTCAATATGGGCTTTTCCGGTGTCAATCGGTGTGGGTGTCACGGCATGCTCCTAGTGCTGCTTGCAGGTCGGTACCAGCAGATGAGTAGTGCGTGACTGCCGGACGCCGGAGGCCAGGTGGCGCCAAACGAACCCCTTGAAAGGTTTACTCGGAATGGAATGCCCCGGGACCAGGAATTTTTCTGTCTCTTCCCCCAGTTAGGGTAGGTCCAGGTTCTATCTTCTGCCAGCAGGCGACCTACCATTTTTCAGGGAGGGAAGCCACAGTGTGTGAGGGCCGCAGTCACCGGGTTTTTCGGCTGGTTCCTTGGCCCTCTCCCTTGCCGTGACCGGTGAACGCCGGATGCCTAATGTACAACGATGGACGAGCCCCGCGTGGGGCGGTCATTGCGGGGCGGGCTGGCGGTACCGGGTGATGAGTGTCTCCAGTGCCTGGGCGCCGGCGGCCGCTCCGCCCGCGGCCCGGTACCCGGCGGCAGCTGCGCGGGCGCCATCGGCCATGCCCGCGGCGCGGCGCACAGCGTTGCGGAGCCGTTCGGGAGTCAGTTTGCCTTTGGAGATCCGGACTCCGGCGTGAGCGTGCTTGACCCGGGCGGCTACCTCGAGTTGGTCCCGTCCGAACGGTACGACGACGCAGGGGACGCCGGCGCTGAGCGCTTTTTGGGTCGCTCCCATCCCGCCGTGCGTCACGGCCACGGCTGAGCGTGCCAGGACGGGCCCGTGCGGGACGAACTGTTCAACGCGCACGTTGGCCGGCAGCGGTCCGAGGTCCGCGGCACCGGCCGGCATGGTGATGACAACCCGGTACGGTTCATCGGCCAGGGCTTTGGCGGCGGCCCGCGCCAGCGCCTCGTCGGCCTGGTACTCGGAGGATGTGGCGGGATTCCCGTCTTGCCCGGCATTGGGCCGATTGTGGGCCGACGCCGGGTTGTTTTTGGTCACAAACCGGTCAGCGGCAGCTTCGAGACACCAACAGGACCCGCAGCCAGCAGTTCTGCTGCTGTAGTGGACCATTGGCTGCGCACAGTTGCCCATTCCTGGACATCTCTGGCCAATATCTGGTCACAGGTGGGCGCAAGCTTGCAGCTTTCGGGCTGCATTTTTCTTGCCCCCCGGCGCTCTTCGAGCGCCACGCTGGAGCGGATGCACGCTGTATGGAGACCGCGGGGGCGGGGGTGGGTGGCGATGCACTGGCCCATTGCCCCAGTGCCTGCCAGGTGGTTCCACAGTCCGGATACCTCGGGTAACCGTGCTTCAGCGTGGCGCTGCACCACCTGGCAGGCCAAGGATGAAGGGGTGTAGGGCGGGGCGATACAGGAGCGGGGGCCAGTCAGATGACAGCCGCCACCCACCCCCTTGAAGGACATTCCCTGGGGAAGAGAAGCCGCCCTGACTAGACCAGCAACGCCGCGGGGGAGAGGATTCTGGAGAGCGTTTCCAGCCGGCCCTGCGGAGAGATTCCAGAGCCCGATGGGGGAGTAACTGGGGCAGAGTGAGACACAGCCGTCGCCGGCCATCCAGCAGCTGCTGTGATGAACCAGAGACTGCTGCTGAAGAGACCGCGCACCAAGCTGTTGCGCAATGCATGAGAGCCGCCGGCGGGTCAGGGTGGACTGGGTCTTGGCCCCGCCGGGGAAGCAGTAGGGGGAAGTGTTCTTCCACCGGTCCACCTTGGCTTCCACCACGCGGTCGGCGAACCCATGGCCCAGGACCTGGTCGAGGTCGGTGAGGTGGGTCTTGATGACTTCTTCCTCGCTCTTCTCCAGCAGGGCCTTACCCAGGCTGGCCGGCGAGCAGGTCATGAAGCTGCCGCCGGGTTTGCGGACTGACTCGGTGCCGCGGACGATGCTCGCCTGGTTCAGCGCAATCGCGAAAGAACGCTTGGGCGCCGCAATGGGGTAAATGTTTGGGGAAGGCCGAGCGCGAAGACCACGACGCAGCAGACGGCCCACGCTTTATGGGCGGCCTTGCCTGTCCGCCTGGTGAGGTGAACGCTTGCGGCAACACGATCACCGGCAGCCTGGAGCGGTACCGCGTAGGTGCTCGAGGCGACCGTTGATCGCTTCGACCGGACCGTTCGATGCGCCTCCACGCTTGTAGAACGCCGGCACCTGGGCCCGTCCGGGCCACGACGTACTGCCCAGCCGACAAGCTCTTCAAGCCCTTCCGGCAGGCCCCTGCGCAACTGCTTACTCAACTTTCTGCCTGCCACGCTTGCTGGTCCACCCATCGGTATGCTGAAAGGCGTCGAGGGCGTCCTGGTACGCCACGTATGTGACGTCCAAAGCAGTGTGATCATCGTGGTCGGCCCGCTGGCGTTCCAGCCAGGCGGAGCCCGGCCGGGGGCATCCTGACGGTCTCAGATCGAGAGTCGTCACAGCCGAGTGACAGTCCCAAAACCAAGGAGAAGCATCCATGAACAAGAACGAGCTGGCCCAGTTGGACCTCGACACGGATGGCCTTACGCCGGACGCAGACTACGTCCCCAACCCCTTCACCGCCGATGACGGTGTGCACGTCGACCTCGTGTACCGCGGCTACCTGCAGCTCGAGCAGATCAACGCGCTGGGCGGCATCGGCTTGCTCGGCGGCCCGAGCGAGCGGCTGGAGGACATCCATGGCGGACTTGAGGACGGCATGGATCTTATGACGGCGGTGGCGCGCTTTGGCGACGATGAGCAGCAGCAGCGCGCTCAGCAGCTCATCGCGGCCGGGAAGATCAGCGGCTCCTGACAGGCCTCGACGGAACCCCGACAGCCCAGGCTGTCGGGGTTCTTTCTTTTCGTCATGCAGACCGAGCTGGCGAGAACCCCTGGACATGCCGGGGCCCGGCATGCGTCGCGCGGACATCAACTGAACCAGGCGAGCCCACTCTTCCCCTGGGCAGGGACCGCGGGAACCCTTCCATAGCCGCTCATTATCCGTCCATGCCCCGGGTGCTGTCTCCTGGCAGATCCGTGCGCCTAAACAGACAGAAGTACGACCCTAGTGTTCATGTGGTGTTCGCACCGTTCTGCCTGATAATGCAAGGATCGCAGCACCCCGGGCTCACACCGTTATTCGCATTCCTCCTGGTGCCGGTAAGACCATGCTTGCGGAGCGGTTGCCGGGCCTCTTGCCGGATCTTGGCGACCATGAGTCCATGGAGGTCACGGCCATCCACTCGCTGTGTGGGCTGCCGGCGTCCGCCGTCCAGCTCCTGCGCCGGCCACCGTTCGAGAACCCGCACCATTCGGCCACCGCGGCGGCCATCATTGGTGGCGGTTCAGG
>Ga0308158_10002387_pt1 | contig 17878 bp, 14 predicted proteins | sample PhyBR2_FD_201038 | JGI IMG/M metagenome (GOLD analysis project Ga0308158, IMG submission 201038) | Phyllosphere microbial communities from UC Gill Tract Community Farm, Albany, California, United States - DLSLB.R2 | ecosystem: Host-associated > Plants > Phyllosphere > Unclassified | place: USA...
CTGCCGGCGCCCTCGCCGCAGACCATCCACTGATGGACGGCCGCACCGCCGACTCCCCGCTGATCACGGCTTACCGCGGGGGCAAGCCGTCCCGCCGTCCCGTGTGGTTCATGCGCCAGGCGGGCCGTTCACTGCCGGAGTACCTTAAGGTGCGCGAGGGCATCGCGATGCTGGATTCCTGCCTCCGTCCTGAGCTGGCCTCCGAGATTACCCTGCAGCCCGTCCGCCGCCATGACGTGGACGCAGGCATCTTCTTCTCCGACATCGTGATCCCGTTGAAGCTGGCCGGCGTCGGAGTGGACATCGTGCCCGGGGTGGGGCCCGTCCTGGAAAAGCCCGTGCGCACCGCGGCCGACGTTGCCGCCCTGCCGCAGCTCACCTGGGAAGCCCTGGAGCCCATCCGCGAAGCCGTCCGGCTGACCGTGGCGGAACTGGGCAAGACACCCCTGATCGGCTTCGCCGGCGCACCCTTCACCCTTGCCGCCTACATGGTGGAGGGAAAGCCGTCCCGCGACCACCTTGGCCCCCGGACCATGATGCACGCGGACCCGGAGACCTGGGCCGCGCTGGCCAACTGGGCTGCCGACGCCTCCGGCATGTTCCTCCAGGCCCAGCTCGAGGCAGGTGCCTCTGCCGCCCAGCTCTTCGACTCCTGGGCAGGTTCGCTGGGACTGGCTGACTACACCAAATATGTTGCACCGGCGTCGGCCCGTGCCCTGGACCACGTCCGCCACCTCGGCGCCCCGCTGATCCACTTCGGCACCGGCACCTCCGAGCTCCTCGTTGCCATGCGCGACGTAGGCGTGGACGTGGTGGGCGTTGACTACCGGCTGCCGCTCGACGAGGCGAACCGCCGCCTGGGCGGAACGGTTCCGCTGCAGGGAAACATCGATCCCGCGCTGCTGTCAGCCCCCTGGAAAATCCTCGAAGCCCACGTCCGCGAGGTGATAGCCGCGGGATCGGCAGCTCCGGGCCACGTCCTGAACCTTGGACACGGGGTTCCCCCGGAAACTGACCCTGACGTCCTGACCCGGGTCGTGAAACTCATCCACTCCATCTCGCCGGAGTAAACCCGTGGGCAGCTCTCCGGCAGCGCCCGGCACAGCGCTGGTGGTGGGCGGCGGGATCTCCGGGCTCCTGTCCGCCCGGGAACTTGCCGCCGCCGGCCACCAGGTGACCGTCCTTGAAGCGGGGACTGCGTGGGGCGGCTGCGTGGGCAGCCACGTGGTGGCCGGACTCACCCTTGACAGCGGCGCCGAGTCGTTCGCCACGAGGTCCGACGCCGTCGCCCGGCTCTGTGCCGAACTCGGCCTGGGCAGCAAGATTGTTCCTCCGCGTCCCGGCGGTGCGTGGGTGCAGCTTCCGGACGGCCCCCGCGAATTGCCCAGGACCGGAGTCCTGGGCATTCCGGCGAACCCCTGGGATCCTGAAGTCCGCCGCACGCTGGGCACGTTAGGCTCGTTGCGCGCGTCCCTGGACCGCTTGCTGCCCGCCTCCGTAGGAGCCGGCTCGGGTGTTACCAGCGTGGCCGCCCTGGTCCGGGCCCGGATGGGTTCACGGGTGCTGGAGCGGCTCGTCTCGCCGGTGGTGGGCGGCGTCCACTCCGCCGACCCCGGCCTGCTCGACGTCGACATGGTGGCTCCGGGCCTGCGTGCAGGCCTGCGCAAACACGGTTCGCTCGCTGCCGCGGTGTTGGCGCAGCGCCGCGGCGCCGGTACTGTGGCAGCCCAGCAAGCCCAACCAGCCCAGGCCGGTGTGCCGGCCAAGGCAGGCTCCGCCGTCGCCGGCCTCGAAGGCGGCATGCACATCCTGGTGGACGCCCTGGTGGCGGATCTCCGGCGCCTGGGGGTGACGCTGCTGCCGGGCACTGCCGTCACGGCTGTCGACCGCACCCGGGACGGCTGGCGCGTCGAAGCGGCCGGAACTTCCTATAGCGGTGCCCTGCTGGTCATGGCTGTGGACGGCCCTGCCGCCGTCGAACTCCTGGAAGTTGCCGTTCCTGCCATCGCCGGGAAGAAGCCGGCCTCCGGGCCGGACGTCAAGCTGGTCACGCTGGTCCTGGACAAACCGGACCTGGACCGAAGGCCCCGGGGAACCGGAATCCTGGTGGCCCCGCAAACGCCGGGGATCCAGGCCAAGGCCCTGACGCATGCCACTGGCAAATGGGACTGGCTGGCTGCTGCCGCCGGTCCCGGGAGGCACGTGGTGCGCCTCTCCTACGGCCGGGTGGATGGCGCTTCCGCCCAGCCTGCCGGGCCGCAAGCCGATGAAGAGCTGTTCGCGGCCGCCGTCCGCGACGCGTCCGCCCTGCTCAGTGTCCGCATTGCGGGGGAGGACGTGCAGGGATGGGACGTGGTCCGGTGGCGTGGAGCCTTGCCGTTCGCGGCGGTGGGGCATCGTGCCAGGGCAGCGGAAATTCGCCGGGCCTGCACTGCTGCCGGCGGCCTGTCCGTCGTTGGCGGGTGGGTGGCAGGGAACGGATTGGCCGCCGTCGTTGCCGACACACGTGAGCAAATCGGCCAACTGGCTGCCGCCTGAGCATCGCTGCTGGTCAGGCGGCTCAGCCTGGTTTCCCGAGCCCATCCAGCACACCCCCGCCGGTCTTTCCGGTTTTCACTCGGCCAACCGTTCTGGTTAGGGTCGATGACTATGGTTTCAAACAGGTCCGAGCTTTCACTGTCCCGGACCGGTATCCATGGGGGAATTCGACGCGGCACCGCAGCAGCGGCCGTCGGAGCGGTACTGGTTCTTTCCACCGGCGTCCAGGCAGCCTTGGCTGACGATGCAGTTTCCCCTCCTCAGGACCCGCCGGTGCAGGCTTCCGCAGCAGCATCTGCTGCGGCTTTCGGACTTACCACCGCTGGCGGCCAAGGCGCTCCCGGGTGGCAGGAAGCCAGCCGGGGCGATGGGAACGGTGCAGCCCGGCAGCAGGGTGGCGCCCCTGCCGGCCCCACTGCAACCCAGGCCCCACGGACGCCGTCCCCGTCCAGCTCCCTGCCGGGGACCTTGCTTCCGGTGATCACAGGTTCCGCGACTGCAAGTACCACGCCCTCCCCGACCCCGACGGCCGCCGGGACGCCGCCGGCACCTGCCACCCGGACCACAGCGCCCGCGGCTCCAACCGGCACCGGATCCGCCCCGGCCACCGCCCGGCCGGGATCCCCCACGGCGTCCGGTGCTGCCCCCGCTGCCGGCGCCGCCTCCGCACCGGGTGCTGCCCCCGCTGCCGGCGCCCCTAATGCGGCAGGCGCTCCTGCCCAGCCCCAACTGGTTGTTCCTCCGGTCGGTGGGATGGGACCAGGGGCAGTTCCGGGAGGGATTGATCCGGCTTCCGGTGCACGGTCCTCCGTGGCCGGTGTCGCCGGTACGCGCGGACCTGGGGGCTTAAATGTCCTTGGGGCCGATGGCAATGCTGCGGGCCAGCCAGGGGCCACAGGCGCAGGGGTAAACGGTGCAGGGACCAATGACGGAGCAGCAACGCCTGGCCCCGCCTTTCCAACTGCGCTGTCCATTAACGCGCGCCAGTCCCTGCCCACCCCCGCGCCACAGGCTGCCGGTGCACCTGCCGGCCCGGGCCGGGCAGTTTCATCCACCGGGCCGCTGCCGGATGTGCCGGATGCCATGGTGTGGCTGGGGGCGGGCCTGGTAGGCGTAGGAGCCGCCGCGGGGCTGGTGTTCCTGCGGATGCGCCGCCTCTAAAAGCTCCGCGAAGAGATGGCCTGCTGCGCCCTTGAATGTGACTTTGCTCACTTCTACGAGTTGTAGAACTCTTCGGTTTCGTCTTGGGGGCAGGGAAGGGGCAAACTTGTAACCATGAGCCACACTTCTGCCGAATCTGTCACTAAAACCGAAGAATCAGCCGAGCAGTTCTTTACCCTTTGGACGGTCTTCAAGCGGTCGGAGTCAGTGGTCCGCAGCGCCGATGCCGCCGCCGACTTCGAAGCGCTGCTGGAGCGGCTCGCCGCTGCCGGCGTGTCGCACCGGGGCAGCTACGACGTCTCGGCCATGCGCGCCGACGCCGACGTCATGGTGTGGCTCCACGGCCCCAAGCCCGAAGCGCTGCAGCAGGCCATCCGAGAGATCCGCCGCAGCACCCTGTTCGCCGGCACTGGGATTGCCTGGTCCGCCATGGGTGTCCACCGCGAGGCCGAGTTCGCCAAGAACCACACGCCCGCCTACTCCCGCGGCGTCGCTCCGGCTGAGTGGCTCTGCGTCTACCCGTTCGTCCGTTCCTACGAGTGGTACATCCTCCCCGAGGCCGAGCGCGGCAAGATGCTCCGCGACCACGGCCTGCTGGGACGTGACTTTCCGCAGGTCATTTCCAACACTGTCTCCTCCTTCGCGCTGGGTGACTGGGAATGGATCCTCGGCCTGGAAGCACCGGAACTGGTGGACCTGGTGGACCTGATGCGCCACCTGCGCTCTACTGAGGCACGCAACCACGTCCGGGAGGAAGTCCCCTTCTACACCGGCCGCCGTATTTCCGCCGACGAGGTTGCCGAGGTGCTGGCATGAGCCCCGAGCAGCAGGCCACCGCCGTCAACCCCGTGACCGAGGCCGGACGCATGGCGCCGAAGAATTACGACGCCGTCCTGCTCGCCTCCTTTGGCGGTCCGGAAGGGCAGGAGGATGTCATTCCGTTCCTCCGCAATGTCACCCGCGGCCGCGGCATCCCGGACGAGCGGCTTGAGGAAGTCTCGCACCACTACCGCGCCAACGGCGGCGTCAGCCCCATCAACCAGCAGAACCGCGAGCTCAAGGCAGCGCTGGAAGCCGAACTGGCTGCCCGCGGCATCGAGCTCCCCGTGCTGTGGGGCAACCGCAACTGGGCGCCGTACATCCCGGAAACCCTGCAGGAAGCGTACGACGCCGGCCACCGCCGGGTGCTGATGCTCACCACCAGTGCCTACTCCTGTTACTCCAGCTGCCGCCAGTACCGCGAGGACATCGGCATGGCGCTGACCGAGACCGGCTTGGACGGCAAGCTCGAGGTGGACAAGGTCCGCCAGTACTTCGACCACCCCGGCTTCGTGGAGCCCTTCGTGGAGGGAACCGCCGCCGGCCTGGCCGACGTCCGCGCCAAGCTCTCGGAAGCGGGTACGCCGGATGCACCCATCCACGTCCTGTTCGCCACCCACTCCATCCCCACCCGCGACGCCGAGGCTGCGGGCCGGTCCGAGGGGGAGCCGCGCGAGTTCGAGGAAGGGTCCGCCTACGTGGCCCAGCACCTCGCCAACGCCGGCGCCGTCATTGAGCGCGTCAAGGACGAATCCGGGCTGACCGCGCCGTGGTCCCTGGTCTACCAGTCCCGTTCCGGCGCCCCGCACGTGCCGTGGCTGGAGCCGGACATCAACGACGCCATCGAGGAGCTGGCGGGCCAGGGCGTCAAGGGCATCGTCATCGTCCCCCTCGGCTTTGTCAGCGACCACATGGAAGTTGTCTGGGACCTGGACACCGAAGCCATGGAAACCTGCGCAAACCTCGGCCTTGCCGCGACCCGTGTCCCCACCCCGGGTACCCACCGGAAGTTCGTTAACGGCCTGGTGGACCTCATCTGCGAGCGGACGGTGGCCAACAACATCAGCGACCGGCCCGCCCTGACGGATCTTGGCCCCTGGTACGACGTCTGCCGTCCGGGCTGCTGCGCCAACTTCCGCGGCGAAAAGCCCACGATTGCAGCGGCCGACACCACGGTGGGCACCGGACACGACCCCTATCCGTCGGGGGATGCGGCCGAAGCGGTCCAGCCGTGACCGTCCGGATTGGCACCCGCGCCAGCAAGCTGGCGCTCACCCAGACCCAGCAGACCGCAGACCAGCTGGCCGCCGTGGGAGGTTTCCCGGTGGAACTGGTGCACGTCCGCACCGATGGCGACGTCCTCACCGGGTCGCTCTCCCAGATGGGCGGCACGGGCGTCTTTGTCGCCGCCCTGCGCGATGCGCTGCTCCGCAATGAGTGTGATGTGGCGGTCCATTCGCTCAAGGACCTGCCCACCGGGGCCGCAGTCGGGCTGAGCCTGGCGGCCACCCCCCGCCGCGTCGACGTCCGCGACGTCCTGTGCGCCCGCGACGGACTTAAGCTGGCGGACCTGCCGGCCGGTGCCCGCGTGGGCACAGGTTCGCCCCGGCGTGCAGCCCAGTTGCGCGCCGCCCGTGCGGACCTGGACATTGTCGATATCCGCGGCAACGTGGACACCCGCCTGGGCCGTGTTCCCGGATTGCCCGGCAACTCCACGGACCAGGTGGTGCCCGGCAAGTCCTGCGACCTTGATGCCGTAGTCCTCGCCGCAGCCGGCTTGGAGCGGATCGGCAGGCTGGACACTGTCACCGAGTACCTCGAAACCGATGTCATGCTGCCCGCCGCTGGCCAGGGATCCCTGGCCATCGAGTGCCGCACGGCCGACGCCCCGCCGAAGCCTGGATCGGCCGAAGGATCCCAAGCGGTCCTGGCCCAGGCCCTGGCCGCACTGGACGATCCAGACACCCGCCTGGCCGTCACCGCCGAACGCGCGCTGCTGGCCCGGCTCGAAGCAGGATGTGCAGCTCCCGTCGGTGCCTACGCCTACCGGAAGGGCAGCATGCTGCACCTGGAGGCCGTCGTGTGCGCCGTCGACGGTACAGACACGGTCCGGGACAAGCGCGCCACGGACGGGCTGACCGAAGTTGGTGCCACCCTCTTGGGCATCGAACTGGCTGAAGCCCTCCTGGCCGCCGGAGCCGCCGACATCGCAGACCTGCAGGCGTCCTGACCTGGCAATGACGCAGCCTTCCAGCAGATCCGGACCAGACGATCCGAACGGCAAGACGCCGCTCGGCAGGGTCCGGGTCCTGGTCACGCGCAGCCCGGAACGCTCCGCAGCCCTGGTGGCGGCCCTGCAGCAAGCCGGTGCCACCCCGGTACTGCTCCCGCTCATCGACTTTGAACGGGCGCCGGACCAGCATGCGCTGGACGTCGCCTGCGACGCCCTGGCGGCGGGTGCCTTCGACTGGCTGGTGGTCAGCAGTGCCACCACCGTGCACGTCCTGATGGAAAAGGCGGCCGAACGCGGCCTGCGCCTGGAAGGGCTGGTTCCTGCCGGTACCCGGGTCGCCGCCGTTGGTCCCGCAACGCGCCGGCTGCTGGAGGCAGGCGGACTGGCCGTGACCCTCATTCCGGACGGTGAACAGTCGGCTGCCGGCCTGGTCGCGGTGTGGCCCGGCGGCGGCAAAGTGTTCCTCCCCCAGGCGGACATCGCCGCACCCGCCCTCGCACAGGCCCTGGCAGCGGCGGGTAGTGCCGTTGACGCGGTGACCGCCTACCGCACCGTGGAATACCCTGCGGCAGCGGAGCGAAGGCTCGCCGTGCAGCCGGAGGACGGCGACGCTGGCCCGCAACCGCCGTCGTACTCCCTCCTGACGCCGGAAACCGCCGCGGCGGACATCTCCGCCGGACGGATCGCCGCCGTGATCGCAGCCTCCCCGAGCGCCGTCCGCCGGATCGCCGCGCTGGGGCCGATGGGCGGCTGCCGCCTCGTGGCCATAGGACGTTCGACGGCGGACCAGGCCTCCGCGATGGGCCTTGACGTGGCGGCGGTGGCGGCTGAGCCGACGCCGGACGGGCTGGTGGCGGCCGTGTCGAAAGCCCTCAACCCGCCCTGACAGTGACCGGCACGCTTCCCCTAAAAGCTTCACAACCAATGCGAAGGACAGGATCCATGACTTTCCCCAACCAACGCCCCCGCCGCTTGCGCACCACCCCCGCCATGCGCCGGCTGACCGCCGAAACCCGCCTTGCACCGGCGGAACTCATCCTTCCGGCGTTCATCCGGGAAGGCCTCACCGAACCCAACCCCATCACGTCCATGCCCGGCGTGGTCCAGCACACCACTGACACCCTGAAGCGAGCCGCGGCGGAAGCCGTTGAGCTTGGCCTGGGCGGCATCATGCTCTTCGGTATCCCCGAAACCCGGGACCCCGAAGGCACGGCGGCGCTTGACCCTGACGGTGTGCTGAACAAGGCCATCCGGGACGTCCGTGCCGAGGTGGGCGACGACCTGGTGATCATGAGCGACGTGTGCCTGGACGAATTCACCGACCACGGCCACTGCGGAGTGCTCGACGCCGACGGCTACGTGGACAATGACCGCACCGTGGAGATCTACGCCCGGATGGCCGTTGCGCAGGCAGAGGCCGGGGCGCACATGCTGGGCCCGTCGGGCATGATGGACGGCCAGATCGCCGCCATCCGCTCGGCCCTGGATGAGGCCGGCCACGTGAACACGTCCCTCATCGCGTATGCGGCAAAGTACGCTTCGGCGTTCTATGGCCCGTTCCGCGAAGCGGTGGACTCCCAGCTGAAGGGCGACCGCCGGACCTACCAAATGGATGCCGGCAACCGCACCGAAGCCCTGCGCGAGGTGGAACTGGACCTCGCCGAGGGCGCCGACATCATCATGGTCAAGCCGGCCATGAGCTACCTGGACATCGTGGCGGACGTTGCCGCCATGAGTCCGGTGCCCGTATCCGCCTACCAGATCTCCGGCGAATACGCGATGATCGAGGCCGCGGCCGCCAACGGCTGGATCGACCGCCGGACCGCCATCACCGAATCCGTGCTGGGCATCCGGCGCGCGGGCGCCCACACGGTCCTCACCTACTGGGCCGCGGAACTGGCCGGCTGGATGAAGGAATCCCGGTGACAGACGCGCCCGCTGCCTCTCCCACCGCACCGGTGGGGGAGGACCGGATCCTCCTGGGCCTGAACACCTTCGGCGACGTCGGTGGGAATCCCGACGGCAGCCCGCAGCCGCACGCCCAGGTTTTGCGCCAGCTGCTGGAACAGGCGGAACTTGCTGACGCCGTCGGGCTCCATGCCTTTGGCGTGGGGGAGCACCACCGCAAGGACTACGCCGTGTCCGCGCCGGAGGTCTTCCTGGCCGCCGCCGCGGCACGTACCTCCCGTGTCCGGCTGGGATCCGCCGTGACAGTCCTCAGTTCCGACGACCCCATCCGGGTCTTCCAGCGCTTCTCCACCGTGGACGCCATCTCCAACGGCCGCGCCGAGGTGATGCTGGGCCGTGGATCGTTCGTGGAGTCCTTCCCGCTGTTCGGGCTGGACCTGGCGGACTACGAGGTTCTCTTTGAGGAGAAACTCGAGCTGTTCGATAAGGTACGGGCGCAAAAGCCCGTGCACTGGGAGGGCCGCACGCGGCCTGCACTCGCCGGCCTGAGCGTCTACCCGACGCTGGAACACCACCTCCTGCCCACCTGGATCGGAGTCGGCGGCACGCCGGAATCCGTCCTCCGCTGCGCCCAGTACGGCTACCCGATCATCTTCGCCATCATCGGCGGCCAGCCGAGGGCCTTCAAGCCGTTGGCGGACCTGTACCGTGAGGCGATGGCCAAGTACGGGCACCCGATGCAGCAGATTGCCACCCACTCACCCGGCCACGTCGCCGACACCGACGAGCAGGCCCGGGAGGAGCTGTTCCCGCACTGGCTGAAGCTGCGCAACAAGCTGGGGGCCGAGCGCGGGTGGGGGCCGGCGGGGCGGGGCGAGTTCGATGCCCTGTGCTCCACGGAAGGCGCCCTGTACGTCGGATCGCCGGAAACGGTGGCCCAAAAGATCGTCCGGCTCAAGCGGAACCTCGGCGTGGACCGCTTCGACCTCAAGTACAGCAACGGGCCGCTCCCGCACGCGGCCATGATGCGCTCCATCGAACTGATGGGTACGGCGGTGGCGCCCCGCGTGGCGGAGCTGCTCGCCGGCTAACTGTGCCGTCCGGCTAACTGAGAGAATAGGAACCATGACTTCCAGCAATCCTCGCAATGAGGCACTCTTCGACCGCGCCCGCCAGCTGATGCCGGGCGGCGTCAACTCGCCGGTCCGGGCTTTCGGTTCCGTCGGCGGAACGCCGCGCTTCATGGTCTCCGCGAAGGGGCCGTACCTGACGGACGCCGACGGCAAGGAATACGTGGACCTCGTCTGCTCCTGGGGCCCTGCGCTCCTGGGCCACGCCCACCCTGCGGTCCTGGATGCTGTGCACGCCGCCGTCGACCGTGGCCTCTCCTTCGGTGCGTCCACCCCTGACGAGGCCAACCTCGCGGAGATCGTCAAGGAGCGCGTCCCCGCCGTCGAACGCCTCCGCATGGTGTCCACGGGCACCGAGGCCACCATGACCGCCGTCCGGCTGGCCCGCGGCTTCACCGGGCGCAACCTCATCATCAAGTTTGCCGGCTGCTACCACGGCCACCTGGACGGCCTCCTGGCCGCGGCAGGTTCCGGTGTGGCCACCTTGGCCCTGCCCGGCTCCGCAGGTGTCACCGAGGCCACCGCGGCCGAGACCCTGGTGCTGCCCTACAACGACCTCACGGCAGTCAAGGAGGCCTTCGCCGCCCACGGACAGAACATTGCGGCCGTCATCACCGAGGCCGCGCCCGCCAACATGGGCGTCGTCACTCCTGCCAAGGGATTCAACGCCGGGCTCTCGCGGATCACCCGGGAGCACGGCGCACTCCTCATCGTCGATGAGGTCCTCACCGGCTTCCGCACCGGCTACTCCGGCTACTGGGGCCTCACCGGCGGTGCGCCCGACGCCGAGGACCCCTGGACGCCCGACCTGCTCACCTTTGGCAAGGTCATCGGTGGAGGAATGCCGACGGCGGCACTCGGCGGCCGTGCCGACGTCATGGACTACCTGGCCCCCACCGGCCCGGTATACCAGGCCGGAACCCTGTCCGGGAACCCGGTCGCCATGGCGGCGGGCGTGGCCACGCTGACCCACGCCACGCGCGACGTCTACTCCTTCATCGATGTTCGGTCGCTGGAACTGTCGTCCGCCGTCTCCAACGCCCTGGATGCCGCGGGAGTGGACCACTCCATCCAGTTTGCCGGGAACCTCTTCTCGGTGGCCTTCGGAACCTCGGCCCACGGCGTGCACAACTACGCCGACGCCCAGGCCCAGGAGGCGTTCCGCTACGCGCCGTTCTTCCACTCCATGCTGGAATCCGGGGTCTACCTGCCGCCGTCGGTCTTCGAAGCCTGGTTCCTCTCCGCCGCCCACGACGACGACGCCATGAACCGGATCTACGACGCACTGCCTGCCGCGGCGAAGGCGGCCGCAGCCGCCCAGGGCTAGCACCGCCGTCGTCCCCGAAGAAAAAATCCCCGGCTGCAGGCTGCAGCCGGGGATTTCTTTGTCTGCCAAGCGTTAGAGGACGTCCGAGAGGAAGCCCTTCAGCCGGTCCGTTCGGGGTTCGGTGAAGAGCTGCTCCGGGGTACCGGTTTCCACCACCACGCCGGCATCCATGAACGTCACGGAATCCGAGACGTTGCGGGAGAAGCCCATCTCATGGGTTACGACCACCATGGTCATGCCGCCCTTGGCAAGGTCCGTCATCAGTGCCAGCACGCCCTTGACCAGCTCGGGATCGAGGGCGGACGTGGCCTCGTCGAAGAACATGACCTCAGGTTTCATGGCCAGCGCGCGGGCTATGGCCACGCGCTGCTGCTGGCCGCCGGAGAGGTTGGCCGGGCGGGAATCCGCCTTGTGCTTCAGGCCCACCAGGTCCAGTTGCTCCAGCGCTTGGGCGCGCGCTTCCTCCTTGGACAGCTTGCGCAGCTTCCGCAGGGCCAGGGAGATGTTTTCCTCCACGGTCTTGTGCGGGAAGAGGTTGAACTGCTGGAACACCATCCCGATCCGGCGGCGGAGTTCATCCGGGTTGTCCTTCAGCACGGAACGGCCATCCAGCAGGATGTCGCCCTGATCCGGCTCGATCAGCCGGTTCATGACGCGCAGCAGGGTGGACTTGCCCGAACCGGACGGGCCGATCACCGACGCCGTGGTGCCTTGCGGTACGTGCAGGTCGATGCCCCGCAGGACGTGGTTGCTGCCAAAGGAAAGGTGGATGTTCTTGGCGCTTAGTGTTCCCGACGCGAACTCGCTCATGCCTGGGCTCCCTTTCCAACGACGGCTGCGGCCTCGTCCGGTTCTTTCTTTTCCGGCCTGCCGGTACGGAGCCGGGCATCGATGTAGTTGACCAGGTGAGTGAGCGGAATGGTCATGGCGAGGTAGAAAATCGCCGCTGCAACGTATGGGGACAAGTTCCCGCTGCGGGCGGCGGCGTCCTGGCCGATCTGGAACAGTTCCCGTTCCGTGGCCAGCAAGCCCAAGGTGAAGACCAACGAGGAATCCTTGATCAGCGCAATAAACTGGTTCATGAGGGCAGGAAGCACCCGGCGGATGCCCTGGGGGACCACCACAAGGCGCATGGATGCGCCGTAGCCGAACCCCAGGGCGCGCGACGCCTCGAGCTGCCCCTTGTCGACGCTCTGGATGCCGGAACGGAAGATTTCGCCGGTGTACGCGGCGGCCATGAGTGACAGAGCTGCAACTCCCATGGGGTAGGGGCTGTTGCTACCTGTCAGCTCGCGGAAGATCGGTCCGAACCCAAGGCCGATGACCAGGATGGTGAGGACGGCCGGGAGTCCACGAAATACGTCTGTGTACACCCGGGCCGCCCACCGTGCCACAGGATTCCGCGAAATTCCCATGAGAGCCAGGATCAGGCCGGCGAAGGCCCCGATCAGTCCCGAAGTGATCGCGAGGACCAGCGTGTTGGGCAGGCCCACGGTGAACATGCTTGGCAGAACCTCGGCGATTTGCTTCCAGTCAAGGAAGGTCTCTCCGAGTCGTTGCAGGAAATCCATATGGCGTCGCTACCTTTTCTGGGTGGCCGGTTTCTACTTTGCGGGGAGCTTGACGGCCTTGCTGCCAGGCTTCCAACCCTCGGGGGTCTGCTCGGCAGCGGTCGGACGGTCCGTGTACCACTGGGCAGTCAGCTTGGACCACGTGCCATCGGCAACTACGGCATCAAGGGCAGAGTTCAGCGCCTCCAGCAGGGCAGGGTTGTCCTTGGCAACAGCGTAGGCGGTGAAGTTCTGCGTGTTGAGCTTCTTCTCGGCAATCTTCGTGCCGTCACCGGGCTTAACCTGGCCGGTTGCTTGCTGCGACGGGGCCACCCAGGCGTCCACCTGCCCGCTCTTCAGGCTGGCGAACACAGTGTTGTAGTCAGGGAAGGAAACAGGCTCGAGGTTCAGGGTGTTCTTGACGTAGTCTTCCTGGACACTGCCGCTGACGACGCCAATGCGCAGACCGCTCTTCAGTTCAGCGAACTTCTGAACCTTGGCATCTTCCTTGGTCACCAGGGCCATGTAACCGAAGTCGTAACCATTGGTGAACGCAACCGTTTCGCGGCGCGCGTCCGTGGTGGAAATCGAGGAGGATCCGACGTCGAACTGCTTGTTCTTGACCTGGCTGAGAAGCGCCTGGAATTTGGTGGAGGCAAACTCGACCTTGAGCCCAAGTTTGTCGGCCATGGCGCGCAGCAGCTCATTGTCGTAGCCGGTGAACTTGCCGGAGGAATCAACGAAAATATTCGGCGGGGCGTCTGACAACGTTCCCACCCGCAGGGTGCCCTCGGTGATGAGGCCGAGCTTGCTCTTGTCGATCTTGTCGATGGGCGTGACATCGGCAGTGGTGTACTTGTCCAGCGTCTGCTGGTCGCTGCCCTTAAGGGCGTCCGTGGGGGTGCCGCTGGGCTGGGAAGACCCGCCACCGCAGGCTGCAAGGGAAACCGCGAGGGCCACTGCAACAGGAGCGGTGGTGAGCCACTTCATCGCTTTGATTTTCATCAGGTTGTCACACTTTCATATGAGGCATAAGTCGACCGGGCCGCAAGGCAGCGCTGTGGCGCCTGGCACCTGCCCGGCGCGGGTTGGGCTGTCCGGGGCAGGGGTGACCGCAAAACTTTATTGTCTCACCAAGGCGGAATCGGAGTCCGGGCCGAAGAAATGCACCTCAGGTTGCTATTAATACCGAACCCTATGCGCTCGATGGCCTTCCTGCGCAGTAATTGGAGCGGTGCGCGTGCAGGAGGGCGAACGTCATCCAGCTCGCAGCGGGCTTTTTGTTTTGCGGCGTGACTGTGACATGCCTCCCACTTGAAGGTACGCCCAGCGGCCTAGAAGCCACCCGCCGTGGCGTCCTGCGGCGGAAGCACGGGCCAGTCTCCCTCGATGACGGCCGCCGGCTTGGTCTTTCGAAGGTAGCCCTGGAAGTCCGCCGCCTGGCTGACCGCCCAGTCCACCTGCAGTTGGTGCAGCTGGCTGGCGGGCATCATCAGCTTGGGAAACTTTCCTGCCATCGCATCAAGGACCCTGAGGGTTGCCAGGGCATCAGCCGCGGACGTGTGGGCGTTGTCCAGGACCACTCCGTACTCCTCGCAAAGCGCGGTGAGTGTGCGTTTGCCCTTGCGGTACCTGTCAACCTGCTTGTTCATGATGTACGGGTCCAGGACGGGAAAGCGGGTGAGCTGCGGGATCCCATAGCGGGCCGACTCGGCGGCAAGGACCGTGAAATCGTAGCTGGCGTTGAAGGCAATCACCGGTGTTCCCGAGTCAAAGAGTTCTTGGAGAACGCCCGCCACTTCACGCGTAACCTCGTGCGCGGGCCGCCCGTCCCGCCTGGCCTGCTCGGTGGTGATGCCGTGGACGTCGCTTGCCTCGGTGGGGATTTCCACGCCCGGATCGGCCAGCCACTCGTGCTCGGTAATGACCTGGCCTTCGTGGTCCACCACGGTGATGGATGCGGTGACGATTCGTGCCGCCCTTGAGTTACGGCCGGTCGTCTCAAGATCGAAGGCTGCGCGGGGGAGCGTGTTCCAGGAACTCATGCTTCAACGCTAAGGGGACCCACCGACAATTCCCGGGAGCGCCACTGCGGCTACATTGGATCAATGCGGAATGAGTACGTCCAAGCGGTACTGGCTGTCGTCAGGCTCGTGCCTGCAGGGTCCGCGGTCTCGTACGGGGACGTTTCCGAGCTCCTGGGATCAGGAGGCCCGCGCCAGGTTGGTTCCGTCATGAGCCACCACGGCGGAGGTGTTCCCTGGTGGCGCGTCCTGAAAGCCAGCGGCCATGCACCGGAGGGCCATGAAGCCGAGGCGCTGCTCCTTTACCTTGAGGAAGGAACCCCGCTTTTGGGGGCCTACAGTTCCTACTTGCGCACCGGGGAGGGGCGGTGGCGGGTGGATCTGGGGACGGCGCGCTGGGCGCCGACAGACAGTGATTTTGACAGTATCGATGCCGTTGCCGAGGACCTGGAGCGCCGCCTCCACAGATTGTCGGTGGCTGATGATGGAATGAATTTGTGACCGTAACGATTCCTTTGACCGGCCCTTGGGACCCGCACCGGCAAGAGCCTGGGATTGGCCAGGAGCCCGATGTCCTGGACTCAGGGGACTCCGAAACCAGCATTGCCCTGCCGGAAGCCCCCGCCCTTCGACTGCTTCCGCCACGGCGGGTGCGCTCGGAAGCACCCCGGCTCACACCGGACCAGCAGGCGGCGGTTGACGTCGTCCAGGGCTCGGGGCCCGTCCTGGTGCCGGGCGCTCCGGGCACGGGAAAGACCACCGTCCTCGTCGAGGCCGCTGTCCAGCGGGTCTTCCGTGACGGCGTCGACCCCGAACGCATGCTGATCCTTGCACCCACCCGCCTTGCAGCGGACTTCCTGCGCGACCGTTTCACCGCCCGGCTGGACAGGAGCCTCAGCACCACACCAGCCAGGACATGGGCTTCCTATGCATTCGACCTGATCCGCCGGGCCAAGGCAGAGGGGGTTATCCCACTGTCCAGGCCACCGCGCCTGCTCTCAGGCCCTGAGCAGGACCTCATCATCAAGGAACTCCTTGAGGGCCACCGGCTTCCGGGGCTGGAACTGCCCTGGCCCAAGGACCTGGACGGCGCCCTGGAAACCCGCGGCTTCCGCCAGGAAGTGCGGCAGCTCTTCGACCGCATCATCGAATCGGGCCGTACAGCCGAAGACCTTGCACAACTCGCGGATGACTGCGACCGGCCGGACTGGAAGGCCGCAGCAGCCCTCTACGCCGAATACCGGGACGTCCTGGACCTGCGGATGCCGGAGGCCTTCGACCCCGCTGGAATCATCACCGCGGCCCGGCAAATCTTCCAGGACTCACCCGATTTCCTCGCCGCGGAACGCGCCCGGCTGGAGGTTGTCCTGGTGGACGATATCCAGGAAGCCAACCCGGCCATCTTCGAGCTGCTGGCGGATATCACCGCCGGCAAGGACTGCTACGTGACCGCATCCCCGGACACAGTGGTCCAGGGCTTCCGGGGAGCCCGGCCCGATCTGGTGGCTGAGCTGCCCCGGCTGCTCTCGGCCACTGGAGCCGTCATCGAGCGCCCGCTTTGGAATGCCCACGGCCTCACGCCTGCCGTGGCCCAGGCCTGGTTGAACGTCGCGGGCCGCATTTCCCAGCGCGCGGGCGGGCAACTTGCCCGCCGCCTTGAGCAACCCGCATGGCCTGGAAAGCCTGAAAATCCCGTACGGCCCGCACACCAGCCGGTAACGGGCAGGGTCGAGGCCCACTTGGTTCCCACTCCCGTGCATGAGCTGCGGTATGTTGCGCAACGGATCCTGGACCAGCACATTAACCACAACCGCGACCTTGCTGACATTGCTGTCATCGTTCGCAACGGAGGCCAGGTCAGTGAGCTGCAGCGGTACCTTTCCGGGCAGGGCATCCCGGTACGGGTACCGGTGGCGGAGTCCGCGGTGCGGGACGAGGTGGCGGTGCGTCCGCTCCTGGATGCTTTCGCCATCGCCCTGGACCCGGCGCTGTTGACACCGGAAGCTGCGGTTTCATTGCTGACCTCCCGTATCGGCGGGGCCACCTCCATCGAGCTGCGCAGGCTGCGGCAGTCGCTGCGGCGGGAGGAACTCCTGGGTGGCGGGGGGCGCGCCAGTGATGCTTTGTTGGTCGAAGCCCTGCTTGAACCCGGCGCCCTGGGTGCGTTGGGTATCGAGGGCCGCGCCGCCCGCCGCACCGCCCGAATGATCCACGCCGGGAGGAAGGCTGCAGCCCTGCCCGGAGCCAATGCGGAGACGGTGCTGTGGGCACTATGGGATTCCACCGGGCTCTCGTCGGCCTGGACGGCGGCGGCACTGGAGGGCGGACCCCACGGGGCCCGTGCTGACCGCGACCTTGACGCGATGATGGCCCTATTCCAGACTGCGGAGCGCTATGTGGACCAGATGCCCGGCGCCGGCCCTGAACAGTTCCTCGAATACCTCCTGAACCAGGAGCTTCCCATGGACACCCTTGCCGCCCGCGCCCAGCTCGATGACGCCGTTGAGCTGATGACCCCTGCAAGTGCTGCAGGCCGCGAATGGCCGGTGGTGATCATCGCCGGGCTGCAGGAGGGAGTATGGCCCAACACGAGGCTCCGGGGCGAACTTCTCGGAAGCACACTGTACGCGGACGCTGTGGAGCATGGTCCCGCCTATGCCCTCCAGCGGGACCCCTTAAGCCGGTTGCGCGACATCCGCTACGACGAACTTCGAAGCTTTTCCACCGCGGTTTCCCGGGCACGGGAAGTGCTGGTGTGTACGGCAGTGTCATCTGAAGACGACCAGCCGTCGTCCTTCCTGGACTTTGTTGCGCCCTTGGAGCCCGGCCAGGAGGGCCGGGCGTTCACCCAGGTGGAACGGCCCATGACGCTGCGCGCGCTGGTCGCTGAACTCCGGCAGTATGCCCAGCTGGACGGGGACCCGGGGCAGGCACAGGAAGCAGCCAGGGTCCTGGCGCACCTGGCCGTAGCGCAGCCCGCTGTTGCGGGCGCGCACCCCAACAGCTGGTGGGGGCTGGCGCCCCTGACATCCTCCGACGCGGTCGTTCCCCCGGGTGGAACGGTTTCGGTGTCCCCCTCCAAGGTGGAGACGGTGCAGAAGTCGCCGTTGGACTGGTTCGTCCAGGCAGCAGGAGGGGAACCGGCAACCGATTTCGCCCGGAGCCTCGGGACCCTGGTGCACGCGATC